>Ga0209013_10000081_pt1 | contig 68234 bp, 51 predicted proteins | sample Cruoilmetagenom2_FD_187291 | JGI IMG/M metagenome (GOLD analysis project Ga0209013, IMG submission 187291) | Oil polluted marine microbial communities from Coal Oil Point, Santa Barbara, California, USA - Sample 2 (SPAdes) (version 2) | ecosystem: Environmental > Aquatic > Marine > Oil seeps ... | reverse complement strand
AATCTGTGTCGCGACCATCAGTTAAACCATGAATAAAAACATCTTTCAATCCAAAAGCTTTTGCTGTATCGCAAAGCGCTAGAGCGTGAGAACTAAGCGCATGAACTCCTCCATCGCCAATCAAACCAATCAAATGAATTTTTTTATTATTCTCTTTTGCATAGGTAAATGCCTTTACCACCTGATCAGCATCCTTGATTGAACCATCCTTAACAGCCTTGTTGATTTTTACCAAATCCTGATAAACAACTCTACCAGCACCAATATTTAGGTGACCTACTTCAGAGTTTCCCATTTGTCCATCAGGTAAACCAACAAATTCCCCAGCTGCTTGTAACTGAGAATTAGGGTAGGTTGCCATTAAACTATCTATATAAGGAGTAGCTACAGTTGAAATCACATCTGAATTTGATTTATCACCAATTCCCCATCCGTCAAGGATCATTAATAAAGCTTTTTTGTTATCTGTCATTTTAAAGTATTTTATATCTTAAATTCTGAAATACAAAGTCTTTGTTTTGCAAAAATATCGTATTAATTCAAATAAAAAAATTACTTAGAGGATTGAAAGTCTTTATTTTAAACCGAAAACGTTTGCTCTTGGAATAAAGTTCAAACTTTAACATTTGCTAACAAAAAAGAGGAAAAACAAATAGTTTCTCCTCTTTGAGTGGTACCACCTGGAATCGAACCAGGGACACATGGATTTTCAGTCCATTGCTCTACCAACTGAGCTATGGTACCAATTAGTGGTACAAAAATAAAGAAAATTAAGCTTTCTCAAAATTATTTTAACTCCCGTCAACCATGTAAGAAATGTAATTCATACCAAAATAATTCAATATCAATTTTTTCCGTATTTATTTAGATTTATTTTAAATATAAAGATGCAATAGATACAAATTAGATCCGTTAAAATTATTTTAAGGTATCATTTTTGTAGATTAAAATGTCACCTACCACATAAACAAAACAATACATGTATAAAAATATTAGCACCTCGATCATACGAAATTTATTCTTTTCGTTTATTGCACTGCTGTTTCTAGTTTCCTGTAATGACAATAGCAACGAATTCCCAAGGACAGAAGTCAGTTCTGATATTTACGATAGAATTGACAAAACCATGCAGGAGTGGTATTTATGGAACAATGAGATTCCAGCAATTAATTCAAATAATTATAATTCAGCAAATGCATACTTTGAAGATCTATTAGCAAATATTGATCGCTGGAGCTTTATAGATGATTTAGATGAACTCCTGGCTTTTTTCGAAAATGGAACTTATACAGGCTACGGTTTATCATTTAAATTTGATCAAAGCAATAATTTAAGAGTGAAACTTATTTATGATGCATCCCCACTCGCAAGCGAAGGAATAAGCAGAGGATGGAAACTGGTTAAATTAAACCAACTTGCCATATCAAGCTTAAGCGACAATCAGATCTTAAATGAATTAGATAAGCCAAGTGCAAATTTTGTATTTGAAAATGATTTAGGAGAACAAAAAGAAATAGCCGAATCCCAACAAGAACTTAGCCAGAACACCGTGCTAAAAAGAGAAGTAATTGATTACGAGGGAATCAAAGTAGCTTATCTTGCTTTCGACAGTTTCCTTGGGCGATCAGAAGAAGAATTAAATGAAGCCTTTACATATTTTAAAGAGCAAAATGCAACAGAATTAGTTTTAGATCTAAGATACAATGGAGGAGGAAGTACATATATTGCAAACCAACTCGCCTCATTAATAACCGGAAATCAATATGAAGGAGAAATCTTCTCTAAAATTTCTCATAATCAATTGAAACAAGCCGAAGATTTTACCGAAGCTTTTGAAAATCAACCTGCCGCATTTGGGTTTCAACGAGTATTCGTAATAACAACTTCCTCTACAGCATCAGCTAGTGAAATGCTTATAAATGGTCTGCAACCATACATGGGAAAGGAAAATATTATTTTAATTGGAAATACTACTCATGGTAAGCCTGTTGGCATGTACGTTTTCGAAGAAGCGGATTTAAATCTAGCCATTGTTCCAATTAGTTTTTCCATAACTAATGCAAACAACGAAGGCAATTATTTTGATGGTATCCCCGTTGATTTTGAAATTGCAGATGACCTAAGTAGAGATTTTGGTGACATAGACGAATCTAACTTTAGAGCAGCACTTGATTTCATCACTCAGGGGAGTTTTCCTGTTATTACTACAGCAAAGACCACATCAACAACTGAGCGTGAATTTAAGAAAAAAGGTTTGGATGAATTGATTGATGCATTTTAAAATTGACATCCAGAAAAGCAACAAAGGGAAAAACGTAATGTTTTTCCCTTTGTTTGTGGTACCACCTGGAATCGAACCAGGGACACATGGATTTTCAGTCCATTGCTCTACCAACTGAGCTATGGTACCTTACCGAATAAGGCTCAAAAAAAAAGGATTGTGGTACCACCTGGAATCGAACCAGGGACACATGGATTTTCAGTCCATTGCTCTACCAACTGAGCTATGGTACCCTCTTTACTTGAGCGATGCAAAAGTACGTAAAAATATTACACCTCCAAATAAAACCAATAAAATTAGAAGTGAATTTTTTATCGGATTATAAAGTTCTTGTTACCTTTGCAGCCTAATAAAAATGCATATGGTATTCGAAACGCACACATTATCAAATGGTATCCGATTAATTCATCGCCCGGTGAATGCAAATGTTGCGCATTGTGGAATTATTTTAAATACTGGTTCTCGTGACGAAAACGAGGAAGAGTGGGGTATTGCCCACTTTATTGAACATGTGGTTTTCAAAGGCACTACAAAACGAAAAGCATATCATATATTAAGCCGCATGGAAGATGTTGGTGGAGAATTAAATGCATACACTACCAAGGAGGAAACCTGCATTTACTCTACTTTTTTGGATAAAGACTACCAAAGAGCATTAGAGCTTATAAGTGATATTACCTTTAATTCTGTCTTTCCGGAAAAGGAACTGGGAAAGGAAAAAGAAATCGTTCTAGACGAGATTAATTCCTATAAGGATTCTCCTTCGGAACTGATATTTGATGATTTTGAAGAATTAATTTTCAAGCAGGATCCTATCGGTAGAAATATCTTAGGAACTCCGAAACACATCAAAGCATTCAAAAGGGATGATATTCTAAATTTCTTACGAAACAATTACCATACAGACCAGATGGTGATTAGTTCGGTTGGAAATATTGAATTTAAAAAGCTGATTAAGATTGTAGAAAAACACTTTGGGCATATTCCTGAAAATATCCGCACAAATAAGCGTGTTAAACCAAATTCTTATATTCCCCGAGCACAAACCTTAATAAAAAACACCTATCAGCGACATTGCATTTTGGGTAATATCGCTTATGATTTGAATGACGAAAGGAGAATTCCTTTATCGCTACTTACCAATATTTTAGGTGGCCCCGGAATGAATTCCCGATTGAATTTAACACTCCGGGAAAAGCATGGCTTGGCATATAATATAGAATCCAACTACACACCTTATGCCGACACTGGTGTTTTCAGCATTTATTTCGGTACCGATAAAGAATATCTGGATAGATGTTTGAGGTTAATCTACAAAGAACTGGATTTGCTTTGCACTAAAAAACTAGGAGCAGGACAATTAAAACGAGCCAAGAACCAAATGATTGGACAAATTGCCATCTCTTCGGAGAACAATGAAAACTTAATGTTAAGTGTTGGCAAAAGCTTTCTATTATATAATCGCGTAGATTCACTAAAAGAAATCTATGAAAAAGTAGAACTTATTACCTCTGAAGAATTATTAGAAATTGCCAACGAAATATTAAACAAAGACCGATTAACCACTCTGATGTATAAATAAATCATGCTGGAAATCAATAAAGAACTCGAAGATTACATTCTTACTCATACCGAATCCGAAAACCAACTTTTAAAAAATTTATCGCGCGAAACGCATGTAAAAATGCTGCGACCAAGAATGCTTTCGGGACACTTACAAGGAAAATTCCTGAAAATGATGTGCCAAATGATGCAAACCAAGTGCATTCTGGAGATTGGTACTTATACTGGATATGCTGCCATAAGCATGGCTCTTGGCACCGACGAAGATTGCAGAATTCACACTATTGATTGCAACGATGAACTGGAACAGTTTACCAGAAAATTCATCAAAAGATCTGGATTTGAAGAAAAAATAATATTCCATATCGGGAAAGCACTCGAGATTATCCCACAACTTGAAGAAACATTTGATCTTATTTTTATTGATGCAGACAAACGCCAGTACATCGAATATTTCGAAGCGGTATATCCAAAATTAAGAAAAGGTGGTTTTATTATTGCCGATGATGTTTTATGGGATGGAAAAGTATTGGAAGATGTTGATGCCAACGATAAACAAACCCAAGGAATCTTAGCCTTTAACGATTTTATTCAGAAGGACGAGAGAGTAGAAAATCTATTACTTCCCATTCGCCACGGTCTGATGTTAATTCGAAAAAAATAATCTAAAATCTTAATTCGAAATTTTTCATTTTCTTTCATCAGAAAAAGGAACTATTTTTTGAAGGACGGTAGCACCCAGATTAACCTGTCCCCTCTTTTGTACCACCTTCCACCCCTTACGGGTAAGTTCTTTTTCAATGGCACCGTTCAGCATTCCGTGAGCAATTAGAACAGCAGTTTCCTCAACATTCGCCACTTTTATTAAGTTATCCGCTGCAAGGCTAGCCCTTTTCTTTGCCTGCTTATAACTTTCAATTCCCTTGTGATTAAAACCCAAAAGCCAGCTCCCTCGACTAAAAGCCTGCCAAATTCCTAAAGGAAGTTTTATAATGCTATTGGCCTCAATCATCCGAATTTCAAATTCTCTGAATACAGTATCCGAAACAATCGGATATTTATCACTAAATATAGCCAATGCTGTCTCCTGTGAACGGGGTAAATTAGAACAATAAATAATATGATTTGGTTTCAGGTTCACTTTTACCAATGCAGGATTAAATGGTTTAATTTCAACAGAATTATAATTGTGAATATATTGCTGTGCTTCCGCTGCAGAATAAAAATTCTTTTTCTTTAAATCCGGTTTTGCATGTCTGATCAGATAAATCTGCAACATTCGTTTTCCTTTTTTCACCAAATGTCTTTGGACAACCGGATTCACTTCATTAACACAAGTAAGAGCATCACAACTTGCAGGCATCCCTGTGAATTCCGAATTAGGATAAGAATTTCTTGCATAGCCAATGCTGAAAAACACAAGAAAACAGAATAAAAGACCAGAAATTTTAATCGTTATATTTCTCAATATCATCACGATTTAAATGAATAAAAGCAATCTCAAAATTAACATTTTATCCGATGAAAAAATAATATCTTTGCCACATTAAAAAAATGATTGGAATAAAGAAATGGAAATAAAAAAATTAACACAATTCAGTCCTGGAGCAGGATGTGGATGTAAAATATCCCCTAAAGATTTAGAATGTATTTTAAAAAGCACCAGACCTATTGTTCCCAATCCCAAACTTATTGTTGGAAACGACACAAAAGATGATGCTGCAGTTTACGATTTAGGAAATGGACAAGCCTTGATCAGTACAACTGATTTTTTTACTCCAATCGTTGACGATCCATATGATTTTGGGAGAATCGCTGCCACCAACGCCATAAGTGATATCTATGCGATGGGCGGAAAACCAATTATGGCACTTGCTATTTTAGCCTGGCCATTGGAGAAACTTTCTACAGAAATTGCTCAAAAAGTAGTGGAAGGTGCCAGAGATGTTTGTGCCGATGCAGGCATTCAATTAGCAGGAGGTCATTCTATTGATATTTCAGATCCTGTATTTGGACTATCAGTAAATGGAATTGTAGCCACTGATAGAGTAAAGCAAAATAATACAGCAAGTACTAACTGCGAACTATTCCTAACCAAACCACTAGGAATTGGAGTATTAACAACTGCGGAGAAAAAGAAATTGATTGCACATGAAGACAATCAAATTGCTGTAGATCTAATGTGTACTCTCAATAAAGTCGGCGAAATTTTTGGCCAGCAAGACTATATCAAATCCATGACAGATGTTACAGGTTTTGGTTTACTTGGTCATTTAAGTGAAATCTGTGAAGGAAGTCAGGTTAATGCAGAAATTGATTTTAATGCCATCCCAAAAATTGATGGCGTGGAAGAATTGATTCAACAAAAATGCACTCCTGGAGGAACCAGAAGAAATTGGGCTTCCTACGGACATCTAATTGGCGACATTACAGAAGATCAAAAGGCATTGCTTTGCGATCCACAAACTAGTGGCGGACTCTTGGTTGCAGTTGATGACAATTACATCAGCGAATTTCTTGAATTGGCAAAATCACAAGGTTTTGATTTAAATCCAATCGGAAAATTAAAAGAAAGAATAAACAATAACGAACCATATATCAGCGTAAAATAAGTCATGCAAAAAAACACATTGCTGCAAGTTACCCAAAATGGAATGGGATCGGGAGATGAAGAACTAGGCTTAAAGCTAATCACCAACTATTTTAAATTATTGGATGCTGATGGCAGATTGCCTAAAATAATCGTTTTTTATAATGGCGGAGTAAAGCTTATTTGCGAAGACTCTCCAGCTTTGGTAGCATTACAAAATCTGGAACAAAAAGGAGTACAACTGCTAGCCTGCAAAACTTGTCTGGATTCTTTTGGTATTGCCGATAAGCTTAAAGTAGGCGTCATTGGAAGTATGCCCGATATTATAACCCTACAAGCTGGCGCAGATAAAATCATTAACCTTTAAGAGAAAAATCATATTAAATATTTATCCCCGAGAATTGAATTTCTCAGGGATTTTTTTTGATCTAAATGCTTTAATTTTTCGTAACATAGGAATCAATCAAGAAGAAAGCTATATATTTAATACTTCAACATCCGATATTTTTAATTTGAAGCAAATAATTATATATCTACTACTGGTGCTCTTCTCTATTAAAAGTTTTGAGGTAGTAATTATCACGCTTCAATTTAAACTCAATCAGGATTTTTTTATTGAAATATGTGAAAATAAAGACAAGCCGGAAATGCATTGCAATGGCAAATGTCATTTAAAAAAGCAAATTCAGGAACATGAAAAAAAAGAATCTGAAAATGAAAAAACTTTAAAAGATAAAGATCCTTCCCTCTTTTTGTCTGCAACTTTAAGAAGTGCCCCAATTCCCTTTTATTCAAAACAAAACTACCAGAACCGCTTCTCGAATATAATATATTGCCGGTTACCATATTTTGATATTTTTCATCCTCCCAGGAATATTCTACTATAGAACAAAACCAAGTTATCCACAAATAAAACCTTATTTATCTAGTATAAAAATAACAGAACATAAGCTTCTGTAAACAAATTTGATATTAGAAGCAGCGGAAATTATCAATTTCTGAAAGAATAGGGTTTTTATACTTTGCCAGGAATGTTTCACCAAGTCAATTGAAGAATATCTTGTTGTATTCTAGGAATTAACTATGTACGAAGCTATTCTTACTGGCAAACTTTTTAGGATACCTTGATTCCACTTAAGTTTCACTTGTTATCATAGGATAATTAATTCGATTTTCCATATGCCTTTTGCTTTGGTGATTTTATCAGTATTCCTGATTTTTAATTTAAATAAATCTGAAAATGAAAAATATATTATTAATCTTTTTCTTACTCCTAGGAAATCTACTATACGCCCAACATACCATACAATTACTTGACAAAGAAACTGAAAAGCCGATTCCTTATGCTCATTTTCTTTACCAAAATCAACATGGAAGCAGCAACCTGAATGGTAAATTCAATATTGAAATTAGGAAAAATGCTGTTTTAACTATATCTCATGTTAACTATGGTAAAACAAAAATAGAAGGAGGTGAATTAGACAACTCCTTAAAAACAGGTATTCTTCACCTTTCTAAAATTTATATTTCCTTGATGCCTGCCACTGTAATCGCAAGAAAAAGAAACGAAAACACCAGAGACATAATGACGGTGGAAAATAGTGATAAATTATCGCATGACGCAGGAGAGTTCCTTTCTCAATCGGCTATAATAGGTGGTATTCGAAAAAGTGGCAGTTATGGCTTCGATCCCGTTTTACGGGGATTTAAATATGATCAAATTAACATTATCATGGATAATGGACTAAGCGCTACTGCCGCCTGCCCCAACCGAATGGATCCGCCAGTGAGTCAAATCCCCATGAATATGGTCGATCGGGTTGAAATTCTAAAAGGTCCTTATTCTCTTCGTTTCGGAAATTCATTTGGAGGAAGTATTCATTTTAAATCCAAACCGGCAATCTTTTCATCATCTCCCAAAGCATTTGGTAGACTAAGTGGAAGTTACGAAAGCAACGGTAATATTTTTCGCACTGAAGCTTTAAGCGGAACAACAGGTAAATTCTATAGTATTGGTATTTATGGAGCTTACAGTAAGGGATCAGATTATAAAGATGGAGATGGAAATTTCATTAAATCGGAATTTAATCGTAGAAATATTGGATGGAATAGTGTTGTCAAACTATCTCCAACGCAGCATCTAAAAATATCAGCAAATAATAATTTTGCCGAAAATGTTGATTTTCCTGCACTCAATATGGATTTAAGGGAAGACAATACCTGGCTTGTTGGTATTGAGCATAAAATCAATTTTAACCGATCCAAAATCGCTTCTATCACCACCTCCGCAAACGCATCTTTTGTAGATCACGAAATGGATAATCTAAGAAAAGAATTAAATCCAAGAATGGTAAATGCTATTACCAAAGCAAAAACCAAGAACTTTGCACTAAGATCGGAGGTTGCATTTCAATTTACAAACAGCACGCTTTACACCGGTATTGATTTTAAATCGGAACAAGCCAAGGGAATCAGATCCAGAGAACTCCTCATGGGACCAAAAGCCGGTAATACAATTCTCGATAATGTTTGGCAAGACAGCAAAATATCAAAAACCAGTATTTTTGGAGAATATCATTTCTCCCTGGAAGATTTGTATTTTGTTAGCTCAGCACGTTTTGAATATAACGAGGCAAAAAGCAGAGATGCTGCCAATGAATTTATCAATGCAAATTCAGGAACAGTACCGAATCGACTGAACACTTCCTTAAGCCTGGGATCAACCTACGATTTATCGAAACAAGTCCGAATTGGTTTATGGTTAGGAAGAGCCGAGAGAAGTGGAAGCCTAAGTGAAAGATTTATCAATTTTTTACCAGTAGATCGTGATCCTTATGAGAGAATTGGCAACACGAAATTAAATCCGGAAATTAATTATCAGGCAGATATAAACCTGACTTGGAAAAGACCCAAAAGTGAATTACAAATCAGTCTTTTCTCCTCCTATATAAACGACTACATCAGTTCTGTTATTCGAGAAGGTCTTACTCCCCGCATGGCTACAGCACCAGGCGTAAAACAATATATCAATATAGACAAGGCTATAATGAGAGGTTTTGAGATTAACTTTAGCCAAAACCTCTCCCAAAATTTCTTTCATCGGATAAATATGGCATACACTTATGGGAAGAATAAGGAAATTAACCAAGCATTGCCCGAAATTCCACCCTTAGATATCAGATACTCGATAGGAGCATTATTATTGAAAGAAAAATTACGAGCTGAAATTCTAATGCGCCACTCCCTCAAGCAAAACCGAATAGCAAAAGACTATGGCGAGACAGAAAGTCCAGAGTTTAGCTTATTCGATTTTAAAGCGTCTTATCATATTTCGGATCATATAGAGTGCAAAGGTGGCATTCGGAATATATTCGACAAAACCTACTACGAGCATCTTTCGCGCTCGGTAAAAGGGAGCGACAATGTATCTATTTATGCACCAGGCAGAACATTTTATGCCACTTTTGCCTTTGGTTTCTGAAATTTACTTGAGGGTGTCCAAAATATCAGGACACCCTGGAGTTATACAGAGCTCTCTTTCCGTGACACGAGAATGTATTTCCGTGATTATAAAACAATAATCCGTGACAGATTTTATTCAGTCCGTGACAAGCAGGTCGCTATTCCGTGACTAACGGAGATATAAATCTATGTCACGAAACAAGAAAGTCATGTCACGGAAGCACTCCTTTGTGTCTCGGAATAAGAAAGCTGTGTCACGGAAATTAAATTATATGTCACAGAGCTGTAAAGTGCAGGTCACGGAAGCCCTCTTGTGTGTCGCAGAATAATAAAAAAAGGAGTTTTAACGCTCCTTTAATGCAGGCTGGTTATCAAGTACCTGTATCTATTTTGAAATGCAGTCGATTTTATTCTACACTTTCCCGTGCAGCTTCTTTTTTCTGTATTCTGCCTTACGTTCCCTGTTGTATTTACTGGCATATGATCTAACTTTCTCCGGCTTATCTCTAAAAACAAATTTACCATAGCTGCAAATTTCATCAAGCACTCTTTTGGCAAGCGTATAAGCCTTGTCGCGAATTAATTTGAGATCATCTTCGAAGTACATCCGTCCGTTAATTTCACCCAAAAGTGTTCCCATATGATCGGCCATTTCCGCAGATAGCTCAAATTTGCTTATGTCGAAAGAAATAGCCTCTAACAAAGCAGCGTTGTCCTTTCCAAGAACTGAAAGGCTGGCCATATCTTGTACAGCATCGGCACGTGAATAGCCTTTTTTTATCTCTGCTAATTTTTTTAGTAGATTCGGGGCATTTCTGAAGGCAAAGTCCATATGATCGAATAATTCTTTTCGCAAATTATACATAGCAGGAGCTTCCGCATTCCAGGCTTTTATTGCCTTTGCTTTATCGGTCAATTTAACTTCCCAATTCGATTGTGCAGTACGCAATGCACCGGTATAGGCGAGAAGCAAATCCAGGCTTTCGGCAGGCAAACCATATTTACTTAAAAGAGGTAAATCGATACTGGCACGTGTATGCAGATTTTCTGCCTCATCGATAAAAACTTTGACAGGCTTATCGCAATAAATTACCTCATTGTCGGCTACAGCCTTAATTGTTTCTAATTGATCCAATAAATTTTGTTCATCAGACATAGTAATGAAATTTTAAAGGTTAATATTTCCCCAATCACATATCCAACTACACATTTATTTCAAGAACAAATCGCCCCGAACGTGGCGGTTTTAATAGCTCCCCCTATGATTTAGTTAACAAAAGCTTAACGAAGCTAGAAAAAAATAAATAAACTATGAAAATTAATTTCCTGATATTTTCATTTTTTTAAACCAGCTTTTAATCCTATCTCAGTAAACCATGATTTCATAAAATTATTTTGACAGTACCAACACCTGTCTTCGGAAATAATATAGCATTGATATGCAAATTCAGCCACTGCAGGATATAAATTCAGAGGATTGCTTCGGAAAATCAAAGAAGAAATTCTTTGACTTTTAATTTTTCAGGAGATAGTTCGAAACCTCAGAAAAATTAAATTGATAAAATATTGTTTGAAAGGATGGACTAAATATACAAATGAAGTTGAAAAGCATAAACATCCCCAAAAAAACAAAGCCCTCATAAACATTGCTGTTCATGAGGGCTTTTGTACCCGGGGCGGGACTTGAACCCGCACGGCCTAATGGCCACTGGATTTTAAGTCCAGCGTGTCTACCAATTCCACCACCTGGGCATCCTAAAAGGATTTGAGCGAGAAACGAGACTCGAACTCGCGACCCCAACCTTGGCAAGGTTGTGCTCTACCAACTGAGCTATTCTCGCATTAATAGAGAACCGTTGTTCTCTCAATTGCGATGCAAATATATACGTATTTTTTGATTCTGCAAAAGAAAAAAAACTTTTCACCTGTTTTTTTTAAATCATCATAAGAGCCATTACAATTCTCCTTTTTCTGATACTCTGAATTTCAGGCACTAGCTAACAAAAGCCTTTAAAAATGGGACAATGAAAAATTCTCATGTTTTTTATTCTTTAAATTCCGGAGATCTTTTTGATCTCATTTAATTTATTCAAAGCTTCAAGAGGAGTCAGATTATTGATGTCCATGTCCTTAATCTCATTTCTTATTTGCAATAAAACAGGATCGTCAAGCTGAAAGAAACTCATTTGATAACCTTCTCTTTGCTGGGCAATTTCACCAACTGGTTTCGCCAAATCCTCTGCTCCCTGTTTACCTTCTAATTGAACTAAAATTTCATCTGCTCGTTTCACTACGGATTTAGGCATTCCAGCCATTCTGGCTACATGAATACCAAAACTATGATTGGAACCACCCGTCACTAATTTTCTTAAGAATATTACTTTATTATTGACCTCTTTTACGGAGACATTAAAATTTTTCACTCTGGAAAAAGATTTTTCCATCTCATTCAACTCATGATAATGAGTAGCAAAAAGCGTTTTGGCCTTAGATTTTGGATGCTCGTGAATGTATTCAACAATAGACCAAGCTATGGAAATACCATCGTAAGTACTGGTTCCACGCCCCAATTCATCCAACAAAATCAAACTACGAGAAGATAAATTATTCAAGATACTCGCAGCCTCATTCATCTCCACCATAAAAGTTGATTCCCCCAACGAGATATTATCAGATGCTCCTACACGTGTAAAAATCTTATCAACGTAACCAATATTTGCTTCCTGTGCAGGAACAAAACTCCCAATTTGAGCCATTAAAACAATCAAAGCAGTTTGTCTCAGCAGAGCTGATTTACCAGCCATATTTGGCCCGGTTATAATGATTACTTGCTGATTCTCATTATCGAGATAAACATCGTTAGCTATGTATTTTTCGTCAATAGCCATTTGTTTTTCGATTACCGGATGTCGTCCTTGTTTGATATCAATTATCTGAGAGTCGTTCATCTCCGGGCAAGTATAATTATTCTCCCTGGCCAATTTTGAAAAGGCTAACAAACAATCCAAACGAGCTATTAATGCTGCATTCAATTGAATGGAAGCAATATAATCAGCAATACCCAAAACCAATTCATTATACAAGCGAGTCTCCAGAGCTAAGATCTTCTCTTCGGCACCCAAAATTTTCTCCTCATACTCCTTCAATTCCTGAGTAATATATCTCTCCGCACTTACCAAGGTCTGCTTCCGTATCCATTCCTCCGGAACTTTATCCTTATGAGTATTTCTTACTTCAATATAATAACCAAAGACATTGTTGAACCCAATTTTCAGAGAAGGAATTCCGGTTCTTTCACTTTCACGAACCTGCATTTGAAGCAGATAATCTTTACCCGAAAAAGCAATTTTTCTTAATTCATCTAAATCAGCAGAAACACCATCAGCAATTACACCTCCTTTGCTAACCATATTTGGAGGATCAGACTGAATTCCATTCTCTATTTTTTCGCGTACACTCAAACACGGATTTAACTGATCACCTATTTTAATCAAGCCGTCATTTCCACTATTCAAACAAAAATTTCTGATAGGCTCAATTGCAATCAATGCATTTTTTAATTGAATAATTTCCCTCGGACTTACTCTTGCTACAGCTACCTTCGAAATAATCCTCTCCAAATCACCAATCTGTCGAATCTCATCCTCAATAGTTAAGGATTCTTTTTCCTTTTTATAAAAGAATTTTACAACATCAAGTCTGCTATTTATTTTAGTAATATCTTTAAGCGGTAGAGCAATCCATCGTTTCAACAAACGTGCTCCCATCGGACTTAAGGTTCTATCCATTATCTGCGAAAGCGTTTTAGCACCTTCATTAATAACGCCAAAAAGTTCCAGATTACGAACAGTAAATTTATCTAACCACACATATCGATCTTCTTCTATCCTTGATAGGTTTGTAACATGAGCAGCCTGACCATGTTTGGTAAAGTCTAGATATTGTAAAACCGCACCCGAAGCAATAATGCCATTTCTCAAGTTTTCAATACCAAATCCTTTAAGCGAAGTAGTTTCGAAATGACGTAATAAACGATCCTGTGCAGCACTTTCGGTGAAAACCCAATCGTCCATCGTAAAAGTGTAGAACTTTCCTCCAAACAACTCGTGAAATAATTTTTCCTTTCCTTTCTGATATAAAACCTCTTTGGGCTGAAAATTTCCAAGTAGCTTATCAATGTATTCAAAGCTTCCTTCTGCAGTAAGAAATTCTCCTGTTGAAGCATCTAAGAAAGCAATTCCTGCAGATTTTTTCTCTAAATGAATACAGGCCAAAAAATTATTCTCACGATATTCCAGCACATTATCGTTATAGGATACCCCAGGAGTTACCAATTCAATAATTCCTCGTTTCACTAATTTCTTAGTCTTCTTCGGATCTTCTAACTGCTCGCAAATTGCTACACGCATTCCAGCTCGAACTAACTTCGGTAAATAAGTATCTACTGCATGATGTGGGAAACCAGCTAGCTCAACATAAGATGCAGATCCATTTGCTCGTTTAGTGAGTGTTATTCCTAATATTTCTGATGCTCGAATTGCGTCTCTCTCAAATGTCTCGTAAAAATCACCAACCCGAAAAAGCAATATTGCATCAGGATGTTTTTCTTTCATCTGATAATATTGCTTCATTAAAGGAGTTTCAACCGCTCTTTTATGATTTGCCAAGGGAAATATATTTTAATTTACTTCATTTTCTATCTATAACGAACAAATATACTCATTCCTTTATAATAGATTAGAGATTATAGATTGGAGATTATAGATCTAAAAAATTATAACAATTCTCATAGTTTTTACATTAACAAATTTGTAAATTTAATTCATCCTAAATTCAGAAATTAAATAATGTATTAATACATCATAGGAATAAAGCCATAACTAAATATTTTATTACAACAAGTATATAAACTCGGCAGCTTTCATATGGTGGTTACATAATATAATAATCATATGAAAAACATTCTAATTATTGGCGCAGGATTATCGGCTACTAACCTTATTCAATACCTTTTAAAACAATCAGAGCAGTACAGCTGGAATATAACTGTTGCGGATATGTCCCTGGAATTAGCACAAAAAAAAATCAACAATCATCCTCATGGAACAGCACTCCGATTTAATTTAAAAGATTTAGAACAAAGAACTGCAGAGATATCGGCTGCCGATATAGTCGTAAGTATGGTTCCTGCTTCCATGCATATTATCGTGGCAAAAGAATGTTTAAAATTTGGAAAACATCTACTTACCCCTTCCTATGTTACTCCGGAAATGCAAGCCTTAAATGATGAAGCTAAGGAAAAAGGCTTGAGTTTTTTAAACGAACTTGGCGTTGATCCGGGCATCGACCATATGTCTGCCATGAAGATTATTGATCAGATAAAACAAAAAGGTGGTGAAATTCTAAGTTTCCAATCATATTGTGGGGGATTAGTAGCTCCTTCTTGTGATAATAACCCATGGAATTACAAATTCACCTGGAATCCGAGAAATGTGGTTCTTGCCGGACAAGGAACTGCACAATTCAAAGAGAATGGTCACTACAAATACATTCCATATAATAAACTTTTCACACATCTCACAAAAACCAAAATAGCCGGATATGGCGAATTTGAAGTTTATCCTAATCGGGATTCTCTGCAATATTGCGAACTATATGGAATCGAAGATATCCCAAATATAATGCGGGGTACCATGAGAAGACCTGGATATTCTGAAGCCTGGAATGTTCTCATTCAACTTGGATGTACTGATGATTCCTATATCATGAAGAATTCACATTCACTTTCCAACCAGGACTATTTAGCAAGTTTTTTACCCGATAATGAAAAATCTATCCAGGACAGACTTGCTTATTACGTTGGTATCGAGCCAAATTCAGCTGTCATGCAAAAATTAGAATGGCTTGGATTATTTTCAGAGGAGAAAATGGGAATAAAATATGCTACTCCAGCTGTTATCCTTCAAAAAATATTAGAGAAAAAATGGGCCTTAGATGCAGAAGATCGAGACCTGCTAGTTATGCAGCACATATTTGATTTTGATTTTGATGGAAAACGAGAAAGAATTATTTCATCGATGACCTACGAAGGAAAAGATAAAGAACATACTGCAATGTCCTATACTGTTGGAACTCCACTCGCCATCGCTACTAAGCTGCTTGCTATTGGAAAAATTAATATTACCGGCGTTCATATTCCTACCTTACCGGAACTTTATGAACCAATTTTATACGAATTGGAGAAATTAGGAATTCGATTTATCGAAGAAGAAATAGAATTATAAAGTAGATCAAGTAAATATTATTTACAGACCAATTTTCGATTGGTTATTTTATACTTTTGCTTCCTAATTAACACTTTTGTCGATGTTAAAACCTTCACCATTTTTGTTATTATTATCTTTTTGTCTACTTTTTTCTTGTGCTAGTTCTGATTCTCTTGTCAATTACTGGACAATGGAAGGTAAGATACCTACTGATTATTTTTCAGAAAAACCTTCCCTCTATTATCAATCCGATGACCAAATTAGTATCAAGATATTTAATGATGAAAAATATATTGATCTATTTCTGGAAACTAACTCGCCTGCCACTTTGCGTAAAATATATAATCTTGGATTAAGTATCTGGTTCGATCCGAATGGGAGATCTAAAAATATTTTTGCTGTGAATTACCCTTTGCCATCAGATATACCATTCACCAAAAATCAATTTAATTTCTACCTCAATAAATTTACAAAGATTGAATTTCAAGAGGAATTAAATGATCGTTTTACGCATTTCGAAGTAATTGACACAAGATTAAACGAAAGCCTTAATCTTACTAATCTGGACAATAATGAAGGTTATATAATAAATTTAAGAACCTCTAATCAAATTCTTTTTAGTTATCATTTACGCTTTCCAATTAAGAATATTTTCCCAAAATCTTTATCAGATAAAACTATTTTTAGTGTTGGTATCGCAAGTGTTAATGAAGCTAATGAGGAATATTACTCTGCATTAAGCAGTAAGGAAGTAATTCGCAAACGGATGAAAAAACTAAAAGCTGGCAACAATCAAAATCCAAATGAATTAGCAGAATGGTGGGTGAATTTTCAATTCGCAAAACAGAATCAAAATTTCAAATAAAAATCTTTTGTCAGATTTATGTACTCAGGCGAATAGATGTGTCTTTGACCATTTTCTACTACTAATTCGGAATAGACTGGTGCTACTTTAATCAAACAAAACTCCAAAAGCATCCTTTTTGCCAATTTCCCGGGATTTGGAAGTACATCACATTTTCTATTCAAGTAAAATCCAGCAGCAACAGCCAATTCCTCGAAAAGCACTCCTTCCTCAATTGGTAAAATAACAGCTAAAATTCCTGAAGGATTTAATAAGCTTCTGGCACCTGATATCAAATCTACCAAAGGTAAATGATCAGCATTTCTTGCCTTTGTCCGTGCCAAATCTTTTGCATTTAAACCATTTCGAAAATAAGGCGGATTGCTTAAAATCATGTCATATTTTTTAGGATTACCTTTTAGGAATTCCTGAAAAGAAATATGTGTTGCTTCGATACTTGAACTCCACGAGCAATCATTAAAGTTATCAACAGCTTGTTGATAAGCTTCCAAATCAATTTCTACTGCATCAATTTCAGCTTTTCCGAACGTGCGTTGCGCAAGCATAATAGCGATTAAACCGGTTCCAGTCCCAACATCCAATATTGTATTTGCGCCATCCACATCAACCCATGCTCCCAACAATACTCCATCTGTGCCAACTTTCATTGCAGCCTTTTCCTGCTCGATTCTAAACTGCTTGAATTCAAAATATTGATTTGCCATTTTGCCTAAAATTTTTCAAATGCACCCAAACCAAATAAGGCATAGTCATATTTCACTGGATCATTAGGATCCAATTTTCTTAAATTTTGAGTTATCTCCTCAACTGCGATCCAATCATTTTGTTTGCGATGCAACAAATTCAACTTCCTACCCACATTTCCTGTATGTACATCTAATGGAAGATACAAATCGACGGGACTTATTCCTTCCCAAATTCCAAAATCAACACCCCGATTGTCCTTACGAACCATCCACCTTAAAAACATATTTAATCTCTTCGCAGCCGACTTTTTTTCAACATTAGAAACATGTTTTTCACTTCTTCTCAAATGCTCAACTTCAAAAAAAAGAGTTCTAAAATCGCAAAGTACTTCCTTAATGTTCCCTTTTTCCTTATAGGAAGAAGTAAAAACACTTTCCAAGCCACCCTTATGAAGATAAATATTTCGAAGAGATCTTAAAAAAAAGTCACAATCTTCACCATTAAAAGTTCGATGTTTAAATTGTTTGAAGATCTTTAATTCCTCGTCATTTGCATGGAGCAGATAATCATAGGGTTGATACTCCATTTTCTCCATCAGCCACTTTGCATTACGAATTATTGTTCCTCTTTGCCCCCATGCAATAGTAGCACTTAGGAAAGCAGCAATTTCAATATCTTCCTTCTTAGAGAATAGATGAGGAATTTGTATCGGATCTGATTTAATGAATGATTCCCTATTATAGAGATCATATTTTTCGTCGAGAAAGGCTTTTAGGTCTATAGGATTAAAATCAAGCATGTTTTTCAATCAAGCCATCAGATATTATCACTTTACGATCAGACATTTCTGCCAATTCCAAATCATGCGTAACAATTACAAAAGTCTGATTAAACTTATCTCTCAAGCTGAAAAAGAGTTCATGTAACTCCTGTCGTGTTTTGGTATCAAGATTACCAGAAGGTTCATCTGCCAATATCACCAATGGATCATTTATCAGAGCTCTGGCTACTGCAACTCGCTGTTTTTCACCCCCTGACAGTTCCGATGGTTTATGCTCAAGCCTATCTCTCAAACCTAACATTTCAAGCAATTCTATTGCCCTATTTTGAGCTTCTGATTTAGATTTTTTAGCAATATATGCAGGAATACAAACATTCTCTAAAGCCGTAAATTCTGGTAACAGATGATGAAATTGAAATACAAAGCCAATATTAGCATTACGAAACGCAGACAACTCTTTTTCACTAAAATGAGAAATATCTGTATTACCATAACATATCCTACCCGAGCTTGGTTTATCGAGCGTACCCAGGATTTGCAGTAAGGTGGTTTTTCCAGCGCCGCTCGCTCCAACAACGGAAACTATTTCACCTTGTTTGATATTTAAATCAACTCCTTTTAAGACATTTAATGCCCCAAAACTTTTTGTTATCTGCTCTGCAATAATCATAGGCTTTAACTCTGCTTAAAAACCAAATATATATAAATCAGGTAAACGGAAAGTAATAGTACTCCTTTCCATCTGTGTAGTTTTCCTTTCCGTAGCGGTAGTATTAAAATAAAAAGCAAAAAAGAAATCCCCAACATCATAAGAATATCAAAGGAAACTATTTCCTTACTAACAAATATCTTTTTAATAATGGAAGTTACTCCAAGCACGCCAAGTATATTAAATATATTAGATCCAATGATATTACCAATAGAAATATCCATTTCTTTTTTGAATGCAGCAATTCCTGAAGTAGCTAATTCTGGTACTGAAGTTCCAAAAGCTACAATGGTTAAGCCAATAACTCTTTCACTTACTCCAAATTGTATGGCGATATTTTTAGCACTATCAACTAATAAGTTTGCTCCAAAATACAAACCTACTGATGAAGCTGTGATTAGTCCCAGAGAAATTAAAACTGAATATTTTGCTGTTGGTATTTTTTCTGAAAATTCCTTATTCTGCTTTCTGGATTTCCAAATTGTCCATCCCATAAAAGCGAACAGAAGTAACAAAAATACGACTCCTTCGTAACTCTCCAGATACTGATTTAACACAAAAAGATAAAAAAGTACAGAAGCCCCCATCATAAAAGGCCAATCATATTTTATGGAATTACTTCTCACGGGCAAAGGCAACAAAATCGCTGTAAAACCAAGTACTAGAGCAATATTTGCGATATTTGAACCCACTACATTTCCAATGGAAATATCAGGACTTCCATTTAGAGCAGCATTCAGGCTTACCAAGAGTTCCGGCGCTGATGTCCCAAAAGAAACTACCGTTACACCCACTACTAATGTAGAAATCTTAAAATGTGATGCCAAGGCGACTCCTCCTTTTACAAGGAGATCTCCGCTGTATAATAAAATTATCAGCCCAACAAATAAATACAAATAGTCCATTGGAAACAATAAGATCCCCTAAAACAGGGAGAAGAAAAATTAATTACAACTTTTTAGAAATATCATCTTTAAAATCCTTGATATGATCAAGAATTTCTGTCTCGTCAGTGATTTCTTTTTTAATATCATCGGCAGCTCTCTTAAACTCTTTCATTCCTTTACCTAATCCCTGAGCTAATTCCGGAATTTTTTTTGATCCAAACAATAAAAGAATCACAATAAAAACGATGACAATTTCACCTCCACTAATAAATAAAAGTACACTTTCCATCTGGGATATATTTTGAACAAATATACCTAAGAAAATCTAAAATAGAGCAAACTATGTACAGGCAGTTAAACAAGAAGAAAAAATCCCCCGAATCAAGATAGAATCGGGGGACAACTATATAATATTATAACTATTAGTGCTTCTTCTTAGCAATAGTTTTCTCTACACGCAAACTTGTATCATACGCGATTGGTGTTGCAATAAATAGAGATGAGTAGGTTCCTACGATTACACCAACTAACAATGCAAAAGTGAATCCTTGAATAGAAGTTCCTCCAAAAAGGAAGATTGCTAACAATACAACCATGGTTGAAAGTGAAGTACTAAAAGTACGACGTAATGTACTATTCAATGCACTATCTACAACCTCAACCTTATCTTTCTTAGGATGAAGTCCAAGATACTCACGAATGCGGTCAAAAACTACTACCGTATCATTAATGGAGTATCCAACAACCGTAAGTATTGCCGCTATAAATGCCTGATCCACTTCTAATGAGAATGGAAGCCTTCCATAACATAGAGAGAAAACACCCAACACTATGATTGAGTCGTGAGCCAGGGCTACTACAGCACCTAGACCATATTGCCAATTTGAAAATCGGAACATGATATACAAGAAAATCACAATCAATGCGAACAAAATAGACAAAACTGCTGACTGACGAATATCATCCGCAATAGTTGGACCAACTTTTTGAGACATTTTCCTATTATTCTCTAAAAACATGGCTTTTGTTGTTCCATCAGCCAAGTATGGTTTTAATCCTTTATACAATAATCCTTCTACTTCGTCATCAACTTCGTTTCCAGATTCTTCAATTTTATATTTTGTTGATATTTTCACTTGATTGTTACCACCAAAAGTCTTAACCTCTGGAGCATGACCATAAACTGCAGATAATGATTTTGCAACAGCTTCCACAGAAACATCCTGGTCAAAAGCAACCACATAAGTTCGTCCTCCAGTAAAATCAATACCTTGATTCAAACCTCTTGTTAATAAAGAGCCAATACTGAAAACCAATACAATTCCTGAAATAACATAGAATATTTTTCTTTTCTCAAGAAATTTAATACCTGCATTACGTAACCAAGTATCAGTAAATCTAGTTGTGAAGGTAACTTTCTTATTGCGGCTTAGTGAACCATCAATAAAAAGGCGGGTAATAAATATCGCTGCAAATAAAGAGGAGAATATACCAATTACCAAAGTAGTTGCGAAACCTTTAATAGGACCTTCTCCAAATAAGTAAAGAATGATACCTGTTAATAAGGTTGTAATATTACCATCAATAATTGCAGAATAGGCATTACTATAACCATCTGTCACAGCTAAACTTAATCCTTTCCCTGCTTTCAATTCCTCCTGTATCCGTTCATATATCAGCACGTTCGCATCCACCGACATACCGATCGTCAGCACAATACCAGCAATACCCGGCAAAGTCAGGACAGCACCCAGTGAAGCCAAGACTCCGAATATAAAGAATAAGTTGGCAATCAATGCGATGTTTGCTGTTAAACCAGCACCTTTACTATAGAAGAATAACATGTATATCAACACCAAAGCAAACGCAATGATAAAAGAATACATACCTTTTCGAATTGATTCCTTACCCAGGGATGGACCAACAACTTCATCAGCAATAATATGTGCCGGTGCAGGAAGTTTACCTGATTTTAAAATATTTGCAAGGTCTTTTGCCTCTGCAATAGTGAAATCACCACTAATACTAGACTGACCTCCTTTAATTTCATTAATAACGTTTGGAGCAGAATATACATAACCGTCCAAAACAATAGCAATGGCACGATTTACATTATCTTTGGTAAGGCGAGCCCAAACTTTTGCACCCTCTCCATTCATACTCATGGAAACCTCAGCACTTGCTTTATTTTGATTAACTTGCTCACGCGCAGAAGTCACAACATCACCATCTAAAGGTGCTTTGCCATCTCTGCTTGTTACTTTAATTGCAAACAACTCAAAAATATTACCACCTTTATCAATTGCCTTAACACCCCAAAAGAATCTCAAGTTACGCGGCAAAGTAGATTTAACAGCCGGCATAGCTAAAAGACGATTAACTTGTGCGGTATCCTTAATATGAGACATTCCAACAACAGCCTTTGAAGAGCCTCGCTGTGGACGAAGAATCGAATACAAAGGATATTTTTTAGCAATTTCCTTTTCGTTTTGCAAATTAGTGACAGAATCTTGAGTTCCCTCTTTTTCAATCTTATCTAATAATGCTGAATCTTCACTTTTATCTTCCTTTTTTACTTCTTCTTTCTTAGTTGTTGCTTCGGTATTTTCAGTTGAAGCACTATTAATTTCAACCAATTTTTGATTTGCAGCATTTAAGTAAGGAACAACTTCTTCATTACTATAAGTCTCCCAAAACTCCAAACTAGCAGTTCCTTGTAACAATTTACGAACACGAGCTGCATCTTTAATACCTGGAAGTTCGATAATAATCCGACCAGATATATCTGCTTTTTGAATGTTAGGCTGAGCTACACCAAAACGGTCAATACGAGAACGGAGAATATTAAATGTATTATCGATAGCATCATCAGTCTCCTTTTTAATAACATTTAAAACATCTTTATTTGAAGCACCAAATGGAATTTTATCCTTCATTTCAAGAGTTCCAAAAATATCTGGAGATGATAACTGAGCATTCGGATCAATTTGTTCAAATGCTTTTCCAAACAAAGTTACAAAGTCTTCCTGGCTATTCGCTTGCATTTTCTTTGCCTGCTGAATCGCAGCCACAAAAGTTTTATCCTTACTGTTATTTGCCATTGCGTTAATAATGTCAACAACAGAAACCTCCATGGTTACATTCATACCCCCTTTAAGGTCAAGCCCAAGATTTAATTCCAGGTCTTTACATTCTTTGTAAGTGTATTTTTTGAGCCAAAGGAAATTATAAACCTCTTCCCCTTTAATAGAGTCAAGATAAGCTTGTTCCTTTTTGATATCGCCGACTCCATATTCATGAGCCTCCTTTTCAACTTTTCTGGTTACGTAAGTAAAAGTCAATTGATATAAACTCACTAACGCAAAGACAATAGCGAGTAGTCTAATCGCTCCTTTATTTCGCATGTGTTTAGGTTTAAAAAGTTTTTATTTATGTGGTATTTTATATTCTTAACCGCAAATTAACGCACAAATATATTAAATTTTTTCAAATTCCTTTGATCAAAATCCTTAAGCACTTTATGGTTTCTCAGACTTTTAGATATCTGTGGCGTTTAAAATAATTCAAGTTGTAATATTTCAGACTCGTAGTTGATAATTGCTCTGTGGTTTAAAAGAAAATCACTTCCCAATAATCCACAGATTCTACGCTGGCAATATTGATGATACATTTCATTAATATTATTCAAATTAATTAGAGCACAAGTAAAATCATCAATCACTAACTCGCCTAATCTAAAATTATCGATCCGCACAATTTCAGTATCAATACCACCTTCTCCCAAACCCCTGGATTGTATTTCGGAATCCTCCCGTGGCAATACACTATAAACTTCCACAAAATTTTGATCAAAGACCGTTTTAGATGCACCGGTATCTATCACCAATTCGCCTGATTGAGTATTATTAATCTGGCACTTAATTAAAAGATGATAACTATTTTTCTCAAGTTCAATTATTTCAAAAGGCACTTCAATTTTCATGTGTTATAATTTCCTTGTTAAGACTACATGTAAGCCGCCAGTAAATTTAATCATTCCACTGGGTGTAATTTTATCGATTAAATTTACATGCTCGTTTCATGTACACTTAGTTTATTAACTGATATAAAATTAGCATCTACTCTAAAAACTTCATCCAATTCTCACTCCCCCCTTCAATCAATAAAAAAGCTTCAGTATGTTAAATTAAAGAGAATAGCAAATATACCAAAAGAACAATGATTTAAATAATTCAGAGAAATAAAACCTAAAATAATATTTTAAGCAAAATGTATTTAAGATAATTATTAAAAAAATAAGGTTGCCTTAATAAAGACAACCTTAAATTCATCATACTAATAAGAAACTAATCAACAATATTCATTTCATCCAAAACTTTCATTACAGATTTAACAGCCTCTGCTGAATCCTTCAACATTGCCATTTCTGCTTCGTTTAGTTTAACTTCAATGATTTCTTCGATACCATTTTTACCCAATTTTACTGGCACACCTAAATAGATATTTTTCATTCCATACTCTCCATTTAAATAGGCACATACAGGGAAAATTCTTTTTTGATCACGAACAATAGCTTCTACCATTTGTGCTGCTGCTGCTCCTGGGGCATACCAAGCGGATGTACCCATAAGGTTCACTAATTCACCACCACCAAATTTTGTTCTCTCGATAATAGCATTTAGTTTATCTTCTTCTATCAAATCAGTTACGGGAATTCCTGAAACAGTAGTATATCTAGGAAGTGGTACCATAGTATCCCCATGACCTCCCATCAGCAATGCCTGAATATCCTTAGGAGAAACATCTAATTCTTCTGCAAGAAAAGCACGGTAACGAGCAGTATCTAAAACACCAGCCATTCCAAAGATTTTATTCGAAGCTTTTTTCGCTGTTAAGTATGCAGCGTAAGTCATCACATCCAAAGGATTGGATACAATAATAATAATTGCATCAGGAGAATGAGCAATCACATTTTCAGTTACCGATTTTACAATCCCTGCATTGGTAGCAATTAAGTCATCACGACTCATTCCTGGTTTACGAGGAAGACCAGAAGTAATCACGACAACTTCTGAACCTGCCGTTGCAGTATAGTCATTAGTGACACCTTTAACTCGTGTGTTGTAATAATTAATTGGTGCAGTTTGCCACATATCCAGCCCTTTACCTTCTGCTAAACCATCCTTAATATCAACAATAATTAGTTCGTTTGCCAACTCTTTTTGAGCTATACAATTTGCACAGGTTGATCCTACATTTCCTGCACCGACAACAGTAATTTTCATATGCTTATTATTTTCTTATTTAAATTTCACGATTAATCTTTAACAAAATGCTATTCTCATCAATAAAAATATTTCTACGATATTTTTCTTATTAAAGCTTAAATTAAGCGTTTAATACCTTAATCTTTTTTCGTAGAAATTACTGCATCCAAATTATTTAATTACACACTATTTATTGAGGAATTATTTCTTTATTGTGCGAACAAATATATATTTATTGCCAATAAATAATTTACAAAAGAACCTGCTTTCCAACAGCATTACTTAAATATATAAAAATATCAATACAATCATCGAATTTCTGACATATTTAGCTACGTAAAGATTGAGTAAAAATACCCATACTGGGCTTTTTCTTTAAATAAAATTAGAAAATCCTCGTACTAATACCACTAAGTTCGAGCAAAGACATACAAATTATTCTGCTCAATATTAGAATATTTTTCTTTCTGAAATACCTATAAATTTAATTGAGCAACTTTACGCAAACGATTACGGAAATATTTCTTTTATACAAAAAGTGCAAGAGAATAATCTCCTGCACTTTTAAAAAAAATATTGAAAATTCTTTATTAGATTATTTGCTTAATTTCAGAAATAATCTTTTCAGACAATTTTTTGGCAGTTTCTTCATCTTTACTTTCCGAATAAATACGAATTATAGGTTCGGTATTCGACTTTCGCAAATGCACCCATTCATTTTCAAAATCAATTTTAACACCATCAATATCATTAACATTTTCGTGTTGATATTTTTCTTTCATAGCTACTAAAACTTCATCCACATCAATATCGGGCGTTAACTGAATTTTATTTTTAGAGATAAAATAATTCGGATATTGAGCTCTCAACAAAGAGGTTTTTTTATCCGTTTTTGCCAAATGAGTTAAAAACAAGGCCACACCAACTAAGGCATCTCTACCATAATGACTCTCTGGATAAATAATACCTCCATTTCCTTCACCACCAATAATAGCACTAGTTTCTTTCATCTTTGCAACAACATTCACCTCACCAACTGCCGAAGCCTGATAGGATCCCAAATGTTTTTCCGTAACATCACTTAGTGCACGTGTAGAAGACAGGTTCGATACTGTATTTCCCGGAGTATTTGTAAGCACATAATCAGCGCAGGCAACCAAAGTGTACTCCTCTCCAAACATAGTGCCATCCTCACAAATAATTGCTAAACGATCCACATCTGGATCCACAACAAAACCAACATCTGCTTTTCCAGCTTTCAATACCTTAGCAATCTCGGTAAGGTGCTCAGGAAGTGGTTCCGGATTGTGAGGAAATTGACCATTGGGTTCACAATACAATTCCACAATATTATTTACTCCAAGGGCTTTTAATAATTGTGGAATAGCAATACCACCCACAGAATTTACCGCATCAATAGCAACTGAAAAATTAGCTTTCTTAATAGCATCCACATCTACTAATTTCAGTGACAATACTTGATCGATATGCTTTTGCGTGTAATCATCTATAAAAGTCAATTTTCCCAGATCATCCACATCAGCAAAAAGAAAATCTTCATTTTCAGCAATAGACAGCACCTCTTTACCATCAATATCATTTAGAAACTCCCCCTTTTCATTCAATAATTTCAGGGCATTCCATTGTTTTGGATTATGGCTTGCAGTAAGAATAATTCCTCCAAAAGCCTTTTCACCAGTAACAGCAATTTCGGTTGTAGGTGTTGATGCCAAACCAATTTCAACCACATCAATTCCCAATCCAATTAGTGTCCCAACTACCAATTTGTCAACCATCTCACCTGAAATGCGAGCGTCACGACCTACTACAATTTTAATTTTCTTGCCACTATGACGACGCAAAGCCCAAGTTCCGTAGGCTGCGGAAAACTTCACTACATCAAGAGGACTGAGTCCATCTCCCACTTGTCCGCCAATAGTTCCACGGATTCCCGAGATTGATTTTATTAATGCCATATCGCTTAATTCATTTTTTGATTACTAAGAAAAAACTAGTTAGATCACACAATAATCGTGAGACAAACTCCTATTATTAATCAAAAGTAAAAAAACAATTCCTCCTTATCCAAATATTATAAAGAATTAAGTTCGTCCCTAAAGATTTTACTTGATAATTAATACCTTTGTGGGTTCAAAACATTGACCAGATAAGTACAAGATGGAAGAAAAAAGTTACGGAAAACCAAGAAGAGATAGATCTTTAAATCGATCGAAAAAACATGGTGATATTAAGCCAAAGGAAGCTCGTTCAAAATTTAACAACCAGTCAGATTCCTCATCTAATGAAATAGAGAACCGAACTGAACATTCCAAACAATACAGAAAGAATTCGGAAAATCCAACTCGACAAAACGATCCCAAACCCAACACAAACAGGAGGTTTAATAAACGCGAAGAGGATCCGGATTTTCGACAAAAACGAAATAGATCATCCGATTTTAATCAGGAATACAGAAAAAATTCAGGAAAAAAATTTAATTCCAGAGAAAGAAGATCTGATTATTCTGAGAAATCAAACAGAACTTCTGATGATTCTCATGAAAAACCTGAAGCATCAACAAAGAAAAAATTTGAGAAAGATAATGCTCAAAAGGAAATTCTGCGCAATAAGCATTACAGCAAAAAGAAACAGTTATTACACGCAAAGATGCTTGGACCTAAAGATGGTCTTTTAAGATTAAATAAATACATTTCGAATAGCGGAGAATGTTCCAGAAGAGAAGCAGACAAAAGAATTGAGGAAGGAAGAATAACCGTAAATGGCCAAGTTGTAACCGAAGTTGGCACTAAAGTTAAGATAGACGATGAAGTTTATATGGATGGAAAACGGCTATATCCAGAATCAAAAGTATATTTGGTTTTAAATAAGCCTAAAGATTTTGTAACCACCTTAGATGATCCATTAGGTAGAAAAAAGGTGACTGACTTAATTAAAAATGCTTGTGATGAAAGAATCTATCCTGTTGGCCGTTTAGATCGGATGACTACCGGCGTATTAATATTTACAAACGATGGTGATCTAACCAAAAGACTAACTCATCCAAGTTATAACAAGAAAAAAATCTATCATGTATTTTTAGATCGTCCGATTTCACAAGAGGATTTAGATAAGATTTCAGAAGGATTGGACTTAGAGGATGGATTTATTCAAGCGGATGCCATTAGTTATACCAATGCTGAAGATAAATCGCAAGTTGGCATTGAAATCCATTCCGGAAAAAATCGTATCGTACGTAGAATTTTCGAACACCTAGGATATTCAATAGAAAAACTAGATCGCGTATTTTTTGCTGGAATCACTAAGAAGAATATTCCGCGAGGAAAATGGAGATTTCTTACTGAAGAAGAAGTGAGAATGCTAAAGAATTTCTAATAAAAAAAACCGGTGACAATCACCGGTTTTTCTATATTTTTTAATCTAAAGCTGCTTAAGAAGATTGGCCATTTCTATTGCCGAAACTGCAGCATCATACCCTTTATTCCCTGCTTTGGTTCCAGCTCTCTCAATTGCTTGTTCAATAGTATCGGTAGTTAATACACCAAAAATCACAGGCACTTCCTGATCTAAAGACACACTTGCCACCCCTTTTGTTACCTCGTTTGACACATAATCGAAATGCGGTGTAGAACCTTTGATAACTGCACCTAAGCAAATAATAGCATCATACTTACCACTTTTCACCATTTTTTTAGCTACCAATGGAATCTCGAATGCACCTGGAACCCAAGCAACATCTACATCATCACTTGAAGCACCATGACGAGTGATAGCATCAATAGCACCACCTAATAATTTACTTCCGATAAATTCATTAAAACGAGCAACAACAATACCAAATTTAAGGTCTTTTGCGATTAATTTTCCTTCAATTGTATTCATATGATTATAATTTTCTTGTTAAAGCCGCAAGTAAATGGCAACATTTCACTAGTGTTATTTTAAATATTGAATCTACTTACTCTTTTCCTATTCTAATAATATTCGATTTATTTTGATCCGTTTTCACTAACTCCCTTAACTTTTTTATCGTCATTTTGCAGATTCCATTTCACATCCTGATGTAACATATGACCCATCTTCTGCATTTTAGTTTGTAAGTAAAATTCATTTTTTTCATTGCAGGTCATTTCAATTTCTTCGCGCCCAACAACCTTAAGACCATAACCTTTCAGCCCTGCAATTTTCAAAGGATTATTCGTCATTAGTTTTAGATTTTTCACTCCTAAATCGGCTAAGATTGCAGCACCAATGCCGTAATCCCGCAAATCGGCTTTAAATCCTAATGCAAGATTTGCTTCCACCGTATCCATTCCCATATCCTGCAATTGATAGGCACGTAATTTATTTACCAAGCCAATACCACGACCTTCCTGTCGCATGTACAGCAACACACCCTGACCTGCCTTTTCAATTCTTCGCATGGCTTCCTGAAGCTGATCGCCACAATCGCAACGCAACGAACCAAAAGCATCACCGGTTAGACATTCCGAGTGTACTCTGATTAATACAGGATCAGAAGTATCAACATCGCCTTTCACCAAAGCAACATGATGCTCTCCCGTAATTTTATTGATATAACCATGTGCTCGAAATTCGCCATATTTTGTAGGCATAGCAGTCTCCGTGACCTTCTCAATCATCGATTCAGTTTGACGACGATATTCAATTAAATCAGCAATAGTAATCATCTTCAAATCATGCTTTTTAATGAATTCTGCTAACTGCGGCACTCTTGCCATAGTTCCATCCTCATCCATGATTTCACAAATTACACCAGCGGGAAACAAACCTGCTAAACGAGCAAGATCCACAGCTGCTTCGGTATGTCCGGCTCGAACTAAAACTCCATTTTTTCTGGCTACCAATGGAAAAATATGTCCTGGACGAGTCAAATCATCCGGTTTTGTTGCGGTATCCAGTACTCTTTTTATCGTATGAGCACGTTCGTGTGCAGAAATACCGGTTTTGCAATCTGCAGCATCAATACTAACCGTAAAAGCAGTTTGCTTCGCATCGGTATTATGAGTAACCATCATGTCAATGTTCAGCTCATCTAATCGCTCTTTCACAATTGGCATACAAATTAAACCACCCCCCTGACGAGCCATAAAATTAATTGCTTCAGGAGTTACCATTTCAGCAGCCATTAACAAATCACCCTCATTTTCGCGATCCTCATCATCCACCACTACAATCATTTTCCCTTGCTTGATGTCTTCAATCGCTTCCTCAATTGTATGAAATTTCATAGTTTATGTGTTGTTATTCTGTATTTATATCAATTTTTTTTATGCAAATCCATTTTCTTTCAAAAAATCCATTGAAAGATCTGATTTCTCAGACCTTCCTTTATTTTCCTCCCGATGAAACAGAAACTTCTCAATATATTTTGCAGTCATATCACACTCCAAATTCACCTTTTCACCTTGTTTTTTAGAAGTCAATGTTGTATCAGCCTGTGTTAAGGGAATAATGGATACTTTAAAACTCTTATCATCCACATCAGCAACCGTAAGGCTGATACCATCAATAGCAATAGATCCCTTTTCAACAATATATTTCAAAATATCCTCATGAGCAGTGATCTTAACCCAAATAGCATTATCGTCCTGTTCCACACCAATAATTTCGCCAAGTCCATCAATATGACCACTCACCATATGTCCACCCAGACGATCACCAACACGCAAAGCACGTTCCAAATTCACCCCACTTCCAGCTCCAAGCAATCCAAAATTCGTTCTACTCATAGTTTCGGGCATTACATCTGCCGAAAAACTTGTAGAATCAAACCCTACTACTGTAAGACATATGCCATTTGTAGCAATACTATCTCCTACATTAACATCCCCCATAATTTTGCTGGCTGATACAGTCAATCGAATTGACTTACCTCCACGCTGTATGGATTTGATACTTCCTATTTCTTCAATTAAACCTGTGAACATTTTTTTCAATTAATATTTATCCGTTAACAATTATCAAATATTGTAGAGTCAACTATTCACCACACTTCTTTATTCTACCTATCAACATCAGATCTTCTCCAAACTGATCTATCTTTATATTTTCCAATTCGATAGCATCCTTCATCTTCTCAATTCCTAATCCTCCAACAGGTGTCTTCGCCTCAAAACCACCAATAATCTTAGGTGCAATAAAAGCCATCACCTCATCCACAATACCTGCTTCTAGTGCTGCAAAGTTTAGCGTTGCGCCACCTTCCAGCAATATTCCGTCGATTCCCATTTGACCCAAGCTTTTCATTAATTTGACTAAATCAACCCTGTCCTCCAAAGAATCAACCGTAAGAATCGTATTCCCCAACGCTTCAATTGCTTCTGTTTTATCAGAACTCGCTTTTTTAGTGACTACAACAATCGTTTTAGCCAGATTGGTTGTATTTAATATTTTAACATGTAATGGAATGCGGGCAGTACTATCTAATACAATCCTTACTGGATTTCTTCCTTCTCCATTTGAAAATCTGGTTGTCAACATTGGATCATCGGCAATCACGGTATTCACCCCCACCATAATTCCTGCCAATTCGTTTCTTAGTTCATGCACTCTGACTCTTGATTTCTCATTAGACACCCATCTTGAGTCGCCTGTTCTGCTGGCAATTTTTCCATCTAACGTCATGGCTGTCTTCATCACTACATATGGCATTTTTTGTTGGATAAATTTTAAGAACACACGATTCTGATAATTCAGCTCCTCGCACAAATATGCATAATCGATCACGATGCCATTCTCCTCCATTATTTTTACACCTTTTCCAGCAACAAGCGGATTAGGATCAAGCATACCAATTACCACCCTGGCAATTTTATTTTTTACAATTGCCTCGGCACAAGGAGGAGTTTTCCCAAAATGAGCACAAGGCTCTAAAGTAACGTACATCGTAGCACCCTCTACCAGTTCTTTTGCCGATCGAAAAGCATTTATCTCGGCATGTGGACCGCCAAAAAACTCGTGATATCCTTCGCCAATTACTTTGTCATCTTTAACAATTACAGCACCTACCAAAGGATTCGGATTTACCTTTCCCACTCCTTTTTGAGCTAGTTCCCAAGCCCTGTGCATATATTGATAATCTTTAGTCATTCGCATAAAAACAAAAAGCCCTGAACAGTTTTCACTATTCAGGGCATGTATTATAAGGTATAGCCAAATGAAATATATTTTCCATTGACATAAAATCAATCAAACTGATCAATTGTTTTTCTTCTCCCATCCAGACTATACTGTCGGTACTGGAATCACACCAGTTCAATCTAATTAAAGATTCGCGGACTTTACCGCCGGTCGGGAATTTCACCCTGCCCTGAAGAAACAATAAAATATGTTAGAACAGAGAATACTTCTCCGTTGCTGCTACAAATATAGAGCTTTCGTTTATAAAAACAAACCATCAAAATAAGCTTTGCAACAACACCAGTCACACCTATCTTTAAAAGTACAAATAGTGCTTTCTCTCTTTCCTAAATATAAGAAAACTCATTTTAATGTATTGCTTACATTTTCGGAAATGGCATTAATTGTCTTATATTTGCAAAAATTTTTAAATCACTAAATTAGAGTACATATGCCTCATAAATCAGGTTTTGTAAATATCATTGGAAATCCGAATGTTGGGAAATCAACCTTAATGAATAATTTGGTTGGGGAACGGATCTCGATCATTACATCGAAATCACAAACTACGCGTCATCGAATTAAAGGAATTGTTAATGGCGAGGATTTTCAGATTGTGTACTCAGATACACCTGGAGTTCTAAAACCTAATTATAAACTTCAGGAATCGATGATGAAGTTTTCAACCTCTGCATTGGTAGATGCTGATATCATACTATATGTTACAGATGTAGTGGAAACAATAGATAAGAATGAAGAATTTTTAAAGAAAGTCCAAAATACAGATATTCCGGTTCTTTTGCTCATCAATAAAATTGACTTGACAACACAAGACAAATTGGTGAATATGGTAGATATATGGAAAGAAAAATTGCCTAAGGCTGAGATTTTCCCAATGTCTGCAAAAGAAAACTTTAATGTCTCTAACCTGTTTAATCGTATTTTAGAATTACTACCCGAAGGAGATCCTTACTTTGCGAAAGATGAAATGACTGATCTTCCTTCAAGATTCTTTGTAAATGAAATTATTCGTGAAAAGATTTTAACCAATTACGACAAAGAAATTCCTTATTCTGTAGAGGTTGAAGTGGAAGAATTTAAAGACGAACCAAAAATTGTAAACATTATGGCCGTTATTAATGTGGAACGTACTTCGCAAAAGGGAATAATTATTGGCCATCAGGGATCAGCATTGAAAAAAGTAGGGACGGAAGCAAGAAAAGACATGGAGATTTTCTTTGGTAAAAAGGTATTTCTGAAACTGTATGTGAAGGTGAATAAAGATTGGAGAAATAAGGACGCAAAACTAAAAGGTTTTGGGTATTAAGATAATGATATAGCTAGAGCTGTGAATTTCGAATTCAAGATCACAGCTCTCAAAAAGATTGTATCAGAAAGAATTATCCTCGTAAGAGAAAAAGAAAATTGATTAAAAATTACACGCAGTGATTGCGTTAGAAAAATAAGATAATGGGCAATATAGTTGCAATTGTAGGCCGACCTAATGTTGGGAAATCTACACTTTTTAACCGCTTAACAGGTACACGAAAAGCGATCGTAAACGAAACTTCTGGTGTAACACGAGACCGTAATTACGGTAAGTCTGATTGGAATGGTCATGAATTTTCGGTGATTGATACCGGAGGTTATTCTATAAATTCGGAGGATGCATTTGATGAAGAAATCCGAAAACAAGTAATGTTAGCCATTGAAGAAGCTGATTCAATTCTATTTGTTTTAGATGTACAACACGGTATTACAGATTTAGATGAAGCCGTTGCCAAAATTCTCCGCCGTACTGACAAAAAAGTTTATTTGGTAGCGAACAAGGCCGATAACAGTGAATTAATTTTTGCTGCAAATGAATTTTACTCCATCGGTATTGGCGAAATCATCTATCCAATTTCATCAGTAAATGGTTCGGGTACCGGCGAATTACTGGATGCTGTTGTTGGAGATTTTGAACCGAAACCAGAGGAGGGTAATGAAGATCTTCCGAGAATAGCATTTGTAGGTCGTCCTAATGTTGGAAAATCATCTACAGTAAATGCATTGGTTGGTATCGAGCGTAATATTGTTACTGATGTTGCCGGAACCACTAGAGATTCTATCCATACCAGATTTCAAAAATTCGGACATGATTTTATCATGGTAGATACTGCAGGAGTTCGAAAAAAGCCAAAGGTAACTGAAGATTTAGAGTTCTATTCGGTAATGCGCTCCATTCGAACCATCGAGAGTGCAGATGTTTGTGTGCTTATTTTGGATGCAACCAGAGGAGTTGAGGCTCAGGATCTAAGCATATTAGACTTAATTCTTAAGAACCGAAAAGGCGTTGTTATAATGGTAAATAAATGGGATCTTATCGAAAAAGAAACCAATACGATGAAAGATTTTGAACAGGAAATTCATAATCGCATGGCTCCATTTACAGATGTTCCGGTTGTCTTTACTTCTGCTTTATCGAAGCAAAGACTGATTAAAGTTTTAGAATCAGCTATAGAAGTTTATGAAAACAGAGTACGTAAAATTACTACTTCGGAGCTAAATAAAGTGATGCAAAAAGCCATTGAAGACTTTAGACCACCAGCTAACAAAGGTAAATTTATTAAAATCAAATACGTAACCCAATTACCAACATTGGCTCCAACATTTGCTTTTTATTGTAATCTACCTCAATACATTAAAGATCCATACAAAAGATATCTGGAAAATCAGATTCGTAAAACCTGGGAATTTACGGGTGTTCCAATTCAAATTTTCATGAGAAAAAAATAGGATTGTATTACCTGCAATATCATTAACCGATTCACTAGTTCTGAGTCGGTTTTTTTGTGTTTGCGAATCATGTAACAAACTAACATAGGAGAAAAATTATGCTATTGTCATCACCAAATCAGAAGTCATTTACCCCAACTTATTGATATTATAACACACAAATAAGCATTTTATTTTTACATCATAATACTACCTGTCTATTACAGGAATCAAGTGAGTATCAAAATTGTTTTTCAACAAAATTTTAGCCTTTAGCATCCTTTTATTTCGTTTTTCCTTCGCACCTTAAATAGGATCATAGAATATCACTTAGTTTTTATTAATTTAGACTGATTAAAATTATCGAAAATGCGTATTAAAAAAGATATGAAACTAGCGGATGTAATTCAGATGAATTACATGCTAATACCCGTGATACACCGATTTGGTATTAAATTGGGCTTTGGAGACAAAACCGTTGCTGATGTTTGTGACGAAAACAAAGTTGATCTGAATTTCTTTCTGCAATTGGTAAATGCTTATCACGACAAGGACTATTTCCCGAAAGAAGAACTGCAAAGTATTCCTGTTCGGGAAATAGTGAATTATTTAAAAATGACTCATGCCAGTTATTTGAATAATACGCTAAGCGAAATAGAACAGAAAATTGAATTGCTACAATCTGAAAGAAACGAAGATAAAAAGTACATTCCGCTAATTCGGAATTTTTTCGATGGTTACAAAAATGAATTAACCGAGCATATCATTTACGAGGAGAATACTGTATTTCCTTATGTTTTGGCTGTTGAAGAAATCATAAAAACTCAAAATAAAAATCCTAAAAACCTGGAAATGTTTCAGTCTTTTTCCATTAAGAAATATGCAGAAGGTCATGAAAATGTTGAAGAAAAATTAATGGATTTAAAAATTATCATGATTAAATATCTTACTCCTCCTGTAAACATTACATTGTATCATATGATAATACAAGACTTGTTTAAGTTAGAGGAAGATCTAAATTATCATTCGCGAATTGAGGACAAGGTATTAACTCCGAAAATTGCTTTAATGGAAAAAGCTATCCAAAACCTTTTTCAAATTTAATTCCTCTATGACAAGATATACCGTTATTATTGCTGAATATTCCTGCTTAATCCGAAATGGACTTCGAAGCATACTAGAGAAACTAGAAAATGTAGATGTAATTCAAAGTATCCAACAAAAAGAAGATGTTTGTGAAATCGTCGATCAATTAAAACCTGACATTCTTATTGTTAATCCAAACATGCTTCCCGATGAATATATTGATGTGGAAAAGTCTTTTTTTCAAACCAAAAATATCTCAATTATCCTTATTTCAGAAGATTCCAATGTAAAGGATAAATATCAGGCCGATGAATATATTGATTTTCAAGACAATCAGAATATTATTTTCGACAAGGTGCAACACATCATTCATCAAAAGATAGAACTGATTCCTAGCAAGCATAAATCCAATGAAACCTTAAGTGCTCGCGAAAAAAACATCTTAAAACATGTAGCTCTTGGATTAACAAATAAAGAAATCGCTGATCAACTTTTTATCAGCATACACACGGTAGTAACCCACCGAAAAAATATCACACAGAAATTGGGAATTAAGTCTGTCTCAGGTTTAACAGTTTATGCCATTCTAAACAATCTTATTTCGATGGATGAAGTGAAATAATTACAATTCAACCTGACTACCTGCATTCAACTCTATCACATCCAAATATTTCTTAAACTCATCGCGAACCTTAAAACTGGTGCAATGAGTTGGTCCTAAGACACTCACTTTCTCCTCCTTAAAAAATTGTATCGTTTTATTAGTCACTTCATCCAATTCTTTGAGATGGAAACCACCCAACACGGCAAACACAGCTTCCTGTTCACAAACCTTTTTAGCATAGGCAACCGTGTTGCAAATTCCGGCATGAGCACAACCACTTATTACAATCAATCCCTTTTCACCTTTAATAGCAATAGCAGAATCATCAGGAACAAAATCAGCTGATCCATCGGATAATAAAAAAGGACTTTCTTTAGATTCAAAATCATTTTCGCGTGGTATTTCTCCCAAAAACACAATCTGTTCACTAATCCAATAGGGAATTTTTGACTCCACAATATCATAATTTTCCCGCAATTGTTCTTTCGACATGGACAAGCCAACCGGTGTATTGTTTCTTTTTCTGAATCGTTCGAGAAAACAACCGGGATGTAGAATCAATCGTTTGCCCGACAAATTCAACAAGCCATTCCCATGATCCCAATGTCCATGACTAAGAACTACTGTATCAATATCAGACAAATCCACATTCATTGTTTTAGCATTTTCCAAAAACAATGCATTTGGTCCAACATCAAACAAAAATCTTACATCATCCTCAATCACAACCGAAAATCCATGAGTGGATTCAAATCCTTCTAAAGCTGTATTATCAACCAATATTTTAATCAACATGTTTTATATATTTTGGAATTTGAATAAAAAAGCAAGAACCAACATTTTGTTCCGATTCCACCCAAATTTTCCCATTTGCATTCTCTACAATATTTTTAACAATTGCCAAACCAAGTCCCATTCCGCTTGATTTAGTAGTAAAATTAGGATAAAATAGTTTCTTTTCTGCCTCATTATCTATTCCAATTCCATTATCAACAACATTCACTTTAAAATCCTTTTTAACATCTTCCAATTCTATAAGCACCTGTGCTTTTCTGGCTTCAGGAATAGATTGAATGGCATTATTGATAAGATTTACAAAGACTCTCACAAATTGCTCCCTATCCACAAACACCCAAGCAGTATCTAAATTATTCAATTGAAGCTTCAAATCTAAATCATCGTTTCGGAATAGAGAAATCACATGTTGAAGCACTTCCACCAAATTCAATTTCTCATTCTTTGCCACAGGCATTTTAGCAAAATTAGAAAACGAACTTGCTATGGTCGAAAGCGCATTGATCTGTTCAATCAGCGTAGTACTCACCGTTTTAAAATGAGACTCCCAATTCTCCGATCTTTCCTCAATTCTTTTTTGCAAAAACTGAAGACTTAACTTCATAGGCGTTAATGGATTTTTAATTTCATGTGCGATTTGCCGAGCCATTTCTCTCCACGCTGATTCCCTCTCGGAACGAGCCAGCAAGTTTGCACTTTCTTCCAATTCCAATAGCATTTGATTATATTCCTTAACCAAACTTCCTATCTCATCATTTTTTGAATATTCAATCTGCTCGCTATAAGATCCAAAGCGAGTTGCTTTCAATCTATTTTGAATAATTCTTAATGGTTGCGTAATTTTATTAGAGATTAGAACAGAGATAAATATCGCCAGTAAAATCATGAATACATGCAAATTCACTCCTGCTAATATGAGATTAAACATCTCTTTCTCCAGTTCCTGACTCTTTAAAAAGTAAGGCAAATTAATAAAGGCTACTACATTATTATTTTCATCTACCAAAGTTTCGTATGCAGATAAATAAGACATTTTTCCTATATTTTCCTGATGGAGATAGCTAATCCGCTTTTTAAAGAACAGCTGATAATAGGCAGCAAAATTCATTTTTTTACTTTGTAATTTCTTCTCGAAGATTTCTGGACGGGAAGAACCTATTAAATCACCATACACGTCATATAAATTTATATCAGCATAAATTAAACTGGATAATTGCCGCAAATGATCCGTAAGGAGTTCTACATCTACACTATCCTGAAAATTGGCAAGAACTTCCCGTTTCACGATAGACAATTTATCCTGCAAAATCCTATTGTTCGCTTTTTTGGTTTGATTGATCGTATAATAAACCGTACCTCCACCTAACAAAAGAAAAAACAACATCAACAAGCCAATCATAGCATATTGAATTCTGTATTTAAAGCTAGCATGTAAACGAAATTTCCATGGATATTTTCGGATGATCCAGAGTAACAAGCCCAATAAATACAAGAGCACAAAAACATAAGGTACCGTAATCATCTTATTGTACCATGTAATTGTAGGAATGCTAACTACTACCGTATTGTCGTCAAATTTGTATATTAAATGATCGTAACCATCTAAAGTATTCCAAAACACATTCTTCTTACTCGATCCAAATGCCTTACTATTCATGAAATAGTTAAAATGACCGGATGAAGCTATTAATTTACCATTTCGATATTTCCCATAAGAATACCCACCTCCGATAGGTCGCAGATCCACTTTTTCGTCCAACAACAATTCAGGATAACCTCGACCTTCACTACCAATTTTTGAATCAAGCCTGAGATATACCTTTACGACATCTCCATTTACTGAAGCAGCATCAAACATGCCCAAATAGGACACCATTCCGTCAAATTCATTTAAGGAGTAAAAGTTCGTACCTGGAATCGGCTGTCCGGATTCTGCGATCATTTCCTCAAAAAATTCAAAACAATTTTGAATTTGATTATCTGGTTCGATATTTAAATCATCAGAATGCCCACAAACAGTTACTTGTACATTATATTGCTCCCAATATCCATTAAAATATTTACTATGGATATAATCCATTATCCGCAATTCATTTTCAAAAGGATGTTTACAAAGCTGTTGTAATTTCTTATCCTCAGTTAGATTATTTTGCAGATCAACCAATAAATTCTCTGAAGTAGGATCGTATTCGGTGGAAAGATTCATTGCCGCGACCAAACGATCCTGATTCTCTTTTAAAGCAGAGTAGGTATTAATTTGATTCGTAATCCATATAGCAACCAAAAGCAATAATAGCACAAAAAATGAATAGCGGTTTTTTTCCTCCTCACGATTATTGATGTAAGCCATAATTAGGAGTAGGCCAAAGGGAAATATCCAAAGTAATATTCTTACGGTATGATCACCAATAAAATATTCGAATCCTGAATATGCCAGAAAAAACATAAAAACAACTAGTCCAAATCTTTTCCTCGACCACCTCTGATTTGCGAATTGAACTATTAAATTCGCAAAAAGTCCCAACGTATTAAATAGGAGAATGATGATAAAAAAACCAAGCGCTACGTAAAGTCCATTTTGCTGAAAAGTGTACATCTGTAGGCTGATACTGGAGTCCAGAACCAGGCTAACAAACCAAGTACTTATAAAATAATACAGTATTAGAAAAAGAATTAAATGTATCCCAATCCATGCGGAACCCCAAGATTCCGAACTGTTTTTATAGAGCTTATATTTAAGGCTATAAGCCATATAAGTATATGTAAAGACAAAGAGAAATATTGCATTAATGGCAAAATCTCCAAGAGATGGGAAGAAAAAAGAGCTCGCAAACAAAACAGGAGAAAAAACCTCAAATGTTGAAAACACCTCCGGACACTCATAAAACAGCATCAAATAACGAAGAAGCAACAAACTACTTCCCATCACAACAATAGCGATAAGACCAATTCTAATTTTACTTATATCCAAAATCAATACACTGCAAAACAGCAAGCCAAATAAAAGAAATAATCCATAGAATAAAGCAGTACCACTATGTCTATCTGACCTATTAACATCAATATCACCGCGCTGCAATGCAAACAGGAATGCATTATTCCTATCCAGAATTGGAACTCCAACACCAGCTTTAGAATTTAGTCTAATATCATTGGGAAATGGTAAATAATTGGCATACTGATTTTTGAGAAATTTATTTTGGTACGGATAAATCTTTTTCACCAGCAGCAGACCAAATAAATCTAATGAATCAATTGATCTTTTTTGTAATAAATACCAGCCAGTTTCACATTTGTAAAGACCTTCTTCATGATTCTTTAACTTTTCTTTGTCAGGAATAATAAACGAATTATCACTCCAGAAAAAAGCACTATCCTTTCTATATGCAAGAAGAACAAGTTCCTCCTGTTTCAATTCATCCTCCCAAATAGGAAAACCATCATTTTTTTGAATGGTTTTATTCGTTTCCAGAACTGCTTTTTGTAATAATACAAGACTCTTATCCAGTTGATCCTGCTTCTTCCAAATTGTTGATTGAGCCTTTTCCGCCAGTTGCGAGAGATTATCTTTCCGATTAAAAAAATAATCTAAGGAAGTTGCCAGTACAAAGAATACCAGCATTAAAACTCCCAATAAATATTTTATGCGTTTATTTTTCAAATCTAATGGTTTAGAAAAATGGTAGGAAAATCGATATTTCGCTTTAATTACAGATTAAATATACAAACTATCAAACATGATGATATGGCTCTCCCTTTATAATTGTCATGACACGATATAATTGTTCTACAAAAATCATTCTAATCATTTGATGGGAGAAGGTCATTTTAGACAAAGAAACCTTTCCTTGAGCTTTTTGATATACCTCATCAGAAAATCCATAAGGTCCACCTATCACAAAAACCAAATTCTTGATACCACCTATCATTTTTTGTTCTATGAAATTTGAAAAATCCACAGAAGAAAACTCTTTACCATTCTCATCCAATAAAATAATCGTATCTGAACTCCCAAGCTTATCAAGAATTAGTTCTCCCTCTTTTTGTTTTTGTTGCGCTTCCGAAAGATTTTTTGTGTTTTTTATATCCGGAATTATTTTCAAATCGAAAGGAAGATAATGAACCAATCGTTTTTGATATTCTTCTATACCTTTTTTTACAAAGTCCTTATCGGTTTTCCCAATAACAAGTAGTGTAATTTTCATGTATCTATTTTTTTATCAAACACACATGGAAGTCTCCATATGACTTATTTCCTATTCTATTAATTTCTTTCACTATTGACAAAACATCATACCATGATTATACTTTTTCAGTTTTAATTCACTATTCAAGATCGATTCTACACATCATAATGTCCGATTCTACACACTTCATCAGGTCATAGAAGAGATTTTTTTTATCTTGCAATATATTTTCCGCACAGAATTTGTATAAAGGTAAAGGATATAAGACTAAAACTATTCCCATGAGAATTTTAAAATACATATTTATAAGTTTACTTTTGGCATTGAGCACTCATATAACTGCCTTTTCTCAAAATCAAAACGATTTACCAAGAGATCTGATAACTTCCTTTAAACAAGGTAATAGTATAAGACTATCAGTATACTTTGGAGATAGAGTAGAACTTGCTATTCAAAATAAGGAAGCAATCTACAGCAAATCGCAGGCAAAACAAATTATGGCAAAATTCTTCAGGGAATACCCTCCATCCGACTTCAGAAAAAAACATATTGGAGGAAAACCAGGTGCTCGCTACGTAATTGGAAATTTAATAACCAGTAGAGGTAATTTTCGCATCAACTTTTTACTAAAGGAACAAAATGGGAAATTCGTTGTCCATCAACTGCATATTGAAAAAGATTGAAATATAGCTGCCAATTAATCTGAGAATATAACTTCATCTTTATAATGATTGGTCTTGCTAAAATGCTTGTTCCTCCAAAAACCGTTATCTGCAGAATAAGTCAAAGGGTGAATAGGTTTTACAAAGAAATGTTTTGCAGAATTAATCTGTTTTTATTCTTGTTGAGCATGCACACCCCAAAGTATAAAAACTAAATTCTAATCAGATAAACATTTCCCAATGCATCCATAAAGAATTCCCAAGCATGATTCTAACGGCAGTATTTGCTCATGATGTAGGTTTAAATTCATGGGCACATCCCCACCTTTCTAATTCACCTTTTAGCACTGGTAATTGTAGGTGTTTTCACCTTTGGAGGATCCTATTTATTATATTGGCTTACTAATGCATTGGTTCCAATGAGAGTATCTAAATTTTCCAAGAAAAAAGGACTGGACACCTCTCAGCACTATGAATCCTATGCTATTGCCTATAATGAATAGAATACAGACATATAAAAAAATAGTCCCACAACGCTTGTTGCGGGACTTTCCCTAATTCTTAATTTCCGAATAAAACTGCATTATTCACACAGCTATCTAGTTAAAGCTTCAATTACATACAATGGATGTATTCATTTACAATCTCCATTATCTTATCAACATGCCCTAGTACTCGGTCATTTAACCCATTATCTTCGTATGACTTCAAATTTTCAACAATTGCATCGAGTGTCCCTTTAGGAAATACATCATTGTTTTCGAACACTTCACGGTTCTCCAACAAACAATCAGCACTCTCCCAACAGCAAGTTGGTAATTGATCTAAAGTATCTAATTTCTCTTTGTATTGAGGTGTAAAAATATCTACATCCGCATATAAATCAGCTGCAATTTGCAAGCTATTCTCCATTTCAAATCCACGTTGACTTGCAACAATTAAACCCGCAAGCAACAAGTAAATATCCGCAGAACCGTCAGCCACTCTAAATTCAAAAGTTTGCTTACTGGAAAAATCCCTGTAATCTGCAGGCTCTAATGGATTCAAATCCTTGATCATATCTTTAGCACCAACCCATCCTAAAGGAACTCGCACCAATACCGAACGATTACGGTCACCCCAACACACATAAGTTGGAGCTTCCTGATGTGGAACCAAACGCAAGTAGGAAGTAGGAATAGTATTTCCAAAAGCAGTCAATGCTCCTGACATACCCATTATTCCTGCAATCATTTTTTTTGCAGTATCGCTTAATTTACCATTCTCCACACAAATATTCTTTCCATCTTTCTCCACCATCATATGGATATGCAATCCACTTCCGGCTTTACCGACAGTAATTTTTGGAGCCCAGCTCACCAAAGCACCTTCGCGTGCCCCCAACATTCTAACGATCCACTTTGCAATGATCAACTGATCAACAGCATCTTCTACCTCAACTGGTAAAAACTCAATCTCATGCTGTTCAAAACCATCATCGGCAATCGAAAAAGTACCCACTTCAGAGTGTCCGTATTTTATCTTACCTCCACATTGAGCGATCAAAACCATCGCCTCTTTTCTCAAAGCTTCCCATTTGGTAAATGGTTGTGAACTTTGATATCCTTTCTGATCCACATCAGGATATAAGCTGTGGTTCGAACTTTTAATATAAAATTCCAATTCGCCCATAGCCTTAAATACCAAACCTGTAGATTTTCGAAAAGCACGATTCGCTTTCTTCAAAATATATTCAGGAGCACTCTCCAATGGTTTTCCCTCAGCAGAATAGAATGAGCACAATATATCAAGACTAGGAACTTCGGAGAAAGGATTTAAGAATGCAGTCTTAAATCTGGGAATCAAATATAAATCACTGGAACCAGCACCTATAAATGTGAATAAACTAGAACCATCTACACGCTCACCTGTTGATAAAATATTATCCAAATGATCCATTCCGGAAATAATGAAATTTAAAGTTTTCAACTTTCCATCCTGTGCTACATATCGGAAATTGATCATTTTGATCTCATTCTCCACGATATATTTAATCAAATCTTGCTTAGTGAACTCTTTGCTTGGTTTTTTTAGATACTGAACCAGCTTATTAGGATCTAATAAATAATCTTCCCTTATCATGATATCTTGTTTTAATCTGTTTGTTGTAATATTTTGTTCCTATGAGGGTAAAATAGCCGAGATTGTATCGGATTTCCAAAAAGTAACTGGTATTTAGATTTCGAATCGAAAAACAAGAAAATATCAATATTCACAAGGCTTACGGAAGGAAATGCCAATGTTCCGGAAATAAAAAAAAGCTGTTATACAACAGCTTTTCCTATTCTAAATCAGAGCTAAAAAACCAAGTTTTAGGCAGTACCCCCAAAAAAAGATCATCCCCTTTCCAAAATCAAATGATTTTATCAGACTGACTCCCGAAAATCATCTGGCTGATTCCGAAAAGCAAAACAGATCTTTCCCATGCACCCCATTTTTGGTCAACCTCTCCTCAAAACGTCGATTTTGAATTAAAAGGGGGTGTGTTTTGATTAATTTTTAACTTATTTTTTATCTTTTGAAAGATCACACCCCTTAATTTTTACAAGCAATACATTTTACATGATTCAATACTGTTAAATTTATTGTTGACTTTAGGTTTCATTTAGAAACGGAAAGACAATTGGATTCTTGCAGGTGTTTTCACCAAACGAAAGCCTCTTCTATACCTCATAAAACTCAGATTACCATCAGTATAATATACATTCCCCGAATGAACCATTCGATGACATGTATTTGGCAAGTAGCTAAAATAAAGAGAATTAGGTGCATCTACCATTACATATCCAACTTCAGGATAGTATTTGTAATAATCCCCATCCGAAAAATAATAATCTCCATACTCGTAAGGGATTACTGTTGGCTCTACTGCGAATCGAATCACAACATCTCCATATCTTTTGTGATAGTAACATCTATTTCCGTATCGGTTATAGAATGGACGATAACGATAATGAGGTCGGTTATGCCTTGGATAATAACTGGAATGGTGATCATAGTATGGTTTCGCATAGGACTTGCGAGCATAGCTCTTCATATGCTTATACTGATGATGTTTTTGTGTTTTATAGGCTTGGGAATGATTATTCCTCTGGTGCTTCGCTTTTGCGTGATAGGTATTCTTGTTAAACTTTTCTTTGCGATCGTAGTTTCTCAAACGATTCGATGGTTTACGCTCCTCGTAACGCACTTTATCCTCTTTGTGAGATCTGCGTTGCGCAAAAACATCGGATGTAGAAACACTTATTGTAGCCACCAATACTATACTGGCAAGCGACTTATATATTACAGACTTTCTCATGGCATTACTTTTTTAAAGTGAAAGCCCACTGATCTTATTCGATAGGACAAGATTCCGAATGCTTCTATCGAGAATCATTCGAGGCCATAATTTCGTCATCCTATGATGGGGATGAATCCTTAAAAGTAAATTACCGGTATACTTTGTCTGATAAGAAGCAAAGCCTGTGCCAAAAAACAAAAAAGTGCCAAAGACTATATATCCCGGCACTTTCCTATAAGCTAGTTCAGATTAATTCGATTCCTCTTGTGCAATTTCTGACTTGCTCTATCTGTAAAACTTCGCTTCTTGGGTCGGATTAATAAACGAAGCGACTGATCGGAAGTAAAATAATACCAAACCCAGTTAATGAAGATAAAAAATCGATTTTTCACACCTACTATTGCCATTAAATGCACAAATAACCAAAGCATCCAAGCCAGAAAACCTTGTGTTTTCATGACTGGCAAATCGGCTACAGCCAGATTTTTCCCGATGGTAGCCAGCGATCCTCTATTCTTATAATGAAAGCTTTTCATTTTTTTACCGCGAAGCAGATTCTTCAAATTGCGTCCAAGATTTTCGGCTTGTTGCAGTCCTACCTGAGCAACCTGCGGATGCCCATTCTGATAATCGCCCTCCTTCTGAAAAGCCAAATCGCCAATAGCATACACATGATTCAACCCACGAACCTTATTATTCAAATCGACCCGAAGTCGTCCACCATGCGTAGCGGCCACTTCTGAAATTCCTTTTATTGTAGAAGCAACAACTCCGGCAGCCCATACGAGAGTATAGGAATGAAAAGTCTCCCCATTTGCCATGAGAATTTTTAAACCATCGTAATCGGCAACCCGAGCATTAGTTTTCACAATCACGCCAAGCTTTTTTAGATATTGTTCTGCTTTCGCTGATGCCTTTTCCGACATTCCATTTAGCAATCGATCTGATGCCTCCAAGAGGTACACATTCATCAGACTAAAATCCAGTTCGGGATAATCCTTGGGAAGAATTTTTGATTTCATTTCTGCCAAAGCTCCCGCAAGCTCTACTCCTGTAGGCCCACCGCCAACCAGCACAATATTCATGTAATTGGAAGCCAGCTCGGGATTGGATTCATTCAAAGCCTTTTCGTAATTGCGAAGGATAGAGTTTCGAAGAAAGATGGCTTCGGAAACCGATTTCATGGGAATTCCGAATTGCTGAATATTCCGATTGCCAAAATAATTGGTATCTACACCAGTAGCCAGCACCAGGTAATCGTAGCTTAATTTCCCCAGCGAAGTATGTATCTCGTGCACATTAGGATTCACCTCCAGCAAATCAGCCATACGAAAATGTACATTTTTCCGCTTCTGAAATACTTTCCGAAGAGGGAACGCAACAGCACTAGGTTCTAATCCTGAAGTTGCCACCTGATAAAATAAAGGTTGAAACTGATGATAGTTATTACGATCGATGAGTACAACCTGATATTTTGTATTTGCCAATTGCCGCGCCAATTTTAAGCCTGCAAAACCAGCTCCAATAATAACGACACGAGGTTTTCCATTTTCCGGTATATGTTTTATGGTATCCATAAGCTTCTTATTCACCCATTGAATTTACTAAATCAAATCCTATAATTCCCTCCAATTCAGATATTAAAATTTGGTGATGAAATAAATAATTTCATTGTCTGATAAGCGTTAAAGAATTCGTTTTCTAATATTCTAATTGACCTTTATTTACAAGCGATTACAAAGAGAGAATTACTAAAACAATGAATTTACAGTCTAAGAATAATCAAATTCCAATGCAAATAAGGTCGCGATGCCGACAATAGCTCTCCGTTTTTAAAAAGCAATTCTGATTCTCTAGTTGTTACTGATAATTTTTAAGATAGCATGATCTAAATCACCCTAAGCATTACAGATCTCCCCCTAAGAGTGACGAGAATAATGAAGCGAGCTGTCCAGGTCCTCGTCCTACCTGCCATTGTAGTCACAAGACTTATTAATTTTGGATGGAGACCTGTCGATGTAGTCGTCCTACCAATTGATGTTAGCCTGAGACCGAATAAAATCTTCGGGAGACCTGCCAAGTGCAATGCACTTATTAACTCTCAATAGGAAGATATTAACAATGACGATGATGATGACAGGTCTCACGATTACATTAACAGCTCTCTTGGCTACAATGACAGATCGCAAGGCTACATTGGCAGGTCTCACGATTACATTGGCAGGTCTCTCGGTAAATTTCCCTACTCGCTCGGCTACAACAGTAGATCTCTAGACTGATTTCGCAGGTAGGAAGGATACTTTATTAACTCTTACACGGAAAGACAAACATCTTATCCGAAAAATGTTGAAATATGGAGCTCCAAGGAATTGATTGATGGAATTGTTCATATTTCAGGCAACCGAAGAGATAACTAAAAAATGGGCTATGCCTCTTAAAACCTACGAAGGATGATAGAATACACTGTTTTAATTCTATATGAAAAAGGGTCAGACTTAATTATGTCTGACCCTCTAAAATCTTTTGCTCACTTTATTGCATTGTGTCAAATTCTAAATAACTAAGACAATCACACATTCCATTTTAATTCTTTTTGCAACGTCATCAGCTTGCCTAATTGCATCTTTTGCAACATCGTAACTTCTTGTTACATATTCATCGGGGGTTTCTTTATCTAATTTTTCACAGCACCAGTTCAAACAGTGATATTCTGATCCCCAAACATGATAAGCATACATAAGCTTTTTTGAATCAACAGTCAAAATATCACCACCTACCATTGGTAAATTAGTTTTTCGAAGAAAGTGTATTGCTTCAAAAGCATCATCAACTGGTAAGGTAATTTCCTAACTTCCCAGATTTATTTCAGAAACAGGCCTTCCTTTTGACCGTAAATAATTTAAATAAATTGATATTGGTTTCATGCTAATTAAATGACAATATATTTCGCATTTCTTTTTCTTGTAAATTATATAAGGTAATTGCAGTAATATCATTAGCCTTATTTAGAGAAAATCCAATGCTGCCATTTATATTAAAAGATTTGACTGTATCTCCCCATTTAAACTGTAGGTCTCGTTCTCCTTTAATAATTAATATTTCTTGCTCAATTCTAATATGATAATCTTCTTCAGGTAGTTCTTCCCAAATTAAACCTGTATCTAAACAAGGTGTAAGGAAAATACCGGAGTTCGACAAAGGAATGGAGTCATCTACTATCAATAACTCTCCAATATCTTTAAAAACAATAGATTCTATTAGTTTACTTTTTTTAAATAAAAATATTTCAACGAGTGCTTCACCTGATTGCATGGAAAGACAATAAAGTTCTTCTTTCTCACTTATTATATTTTCATTCTCAAACCCTATATCAAAAGGCATATAGGAGTGAAAATTTAATTTAGTTTTAATCTCGACAGGTAAAAATGATTTTATTCTTAGATACATTTCATTTACAGTTTAAGAGCATGATAAATTACTGGACAACCTCCACTATTAGAGGCATTAAACATTATTTCCCAACCACCCTCATAGTATTTTTTCTTATAAATTAAATTTGAACTATTCTTCTCTAATATTTTGTTTATGGCTTGCCCAAAATCATCCAAAATTAATTGAGATCTTAGTTCACTTGATTGAACAAACCAAGGCTCATTTATTGCCCCATTTTTTTTAAGGATTTCGTCCAAATGTTTCGTCCCACTAGTTGTCACATAAAAACTATCACCATTTTTCGCAGTGAACAAGAAAGATCTGGGAATTTTAGACGACACATAACATTCAGACTTATTTGACAAAGACTTCCAAATCAACGCAGAAGATTCTGTTACAGTTTTAGGTAAATAACTTAATAATTCATACGCAACCTCTCCTCCAACATCAAATAATGCAATTTCAATTAAAGGCTTCAATGTTTCAGAAAAAGCTTTTGTAATCGCCATCATGTACTTACCTTGTAATTGTAAATAAGCCTTATGAATCGCAACATAAACAGCGACCTTATCTTCTATTGTCAAATTAGTGTCATATAATAATGCTTCCAAAATTTCCGCAAGTTCTTTTTCCCCTCTCTTTTTCAAATAAGATAGTTCAATATCAGCTCTTTCGTCTTTTGGTAGTCGATCTAACATTGGAGCTTTTGGATTTGTACTACTGACATTTCCACCACCCCCTTGATAATTATATGAAGGATTATTATCGGATTCACCACCCCATCCTTCGGACCAATTTGTATATCGCCCACTATTGTTAAGAAACCAAATATCAGAAGAACCACTACCTCCACTTGATGTCCCCCATACTGTTGCTTCACCTAATTCCCCCCCCTCAATAATATTTTCTGCTTCTGCGGACTGAGTTTTTAACGCAGTATTATTTAATTTGGAAGTGTATTTAAGAATATTGACTTCACCCACTAAATTATTTTTTGAATAAAAGTAGCTATATAATGGAGTATTTTCCGATGTATAAATTGTGAGTATTCCTGAAAATGTCGATTTTGACGAAACATCAAGTTCGTCAATATTATCAACGTGACTATACACATATGCTCTTTCAATGATATAGCTAAATCGTTTATCCCCATCTTTTACAAAGATGATCTTTCGATCCGTGAAATCATTGTCATTATCTAAACAAAAAACAACTCGCTCCTTCTCATCGTCTCTTAAGTCCAACAACCAGGGATTCTCCCAATCTATTTTATTCTCAATCGATCCTGTCTTTGTTTTAGAGCCATCTTTTCTACACCCTATTATTTCATCAACAAAGGGATCATTAGTTTCTAACAATTGTAGATGCGAAACTTCTGTTTGTACTTCTGACTTCTCTGTTAAGACTGTTTGCTTTTGGCATCCCAATAAAAGCATAATGAAACAAAATAATGTAAATTTCCTTTTCATAAATAAATAAACTTTAGTGATTTGATTTAATAATAAATTCAAACTTTGAATAATCGGCATGAATATATATAATTATCATGATATAAATACTATTTTATTACACTAATGAAAAAAACATCACAAATAACAACAAAACAAATAAGAGATTTTACATCATAAAAAAACGCCACCCCAATAAGGAATGACGTTTATTATATTCTCTAAGAAGAGAAGCACTTACTTCATGCTGGCGATGCGATCTTCCAAAACTTTGATTTTAGCTTCGGCATCGGCCATCTTCTTTTTCTCAATTTCAACTACTTTGGCAGGAGCGTTGTTTACAAAACGTTCGTTGCTCATTTTTTTCTGAACCGAGGTAAGGAATCCTTGAGTGTATTTCAATTCTTCTTCCATCTTCTTCAATTCTTCTTCCGCATCAACCAAGTCTCCAAGCGGAATAAAGTATTCCACAGCTTTTACGATAAAAGACATGGCACCACTCATTTCACCATTAGCAGCAGCAATCTCGTTCAGATTACACATCTTGGCAATAACAGAATCGAAAGCTGTATCGTAATTACCATCTTTCAAACGATAGTTCATTACCAATACATCTTTAAAAGCGATATTTTTTTGCTTACGGATATTACGAACCGCAACAATCACCTCTTTTACCTGCTCGAATTTCTCCAGCAATACTGCATCGTAAGCATCTGGTTTTGGCATCACCGAAACCATAATACTTTCCTCGTCGGTACGAGTGGCAAGCAAGTGCCAGATTTCTTCGGTTAGGAAAGGCATGAAAGGATGCAACAACTGCATCAATTTCTCGAACAAACCAACTGTAGCATCGAAAGTTTTCTTATCGATTGGCTGCTGGTAGGCGGGTTTCACCATCTCTAAATACCATGATGAGAACTCATCGCGGAATAAGGTGTAAACCGTCATCAATGCTTCGCTGATTCGATATTGTTTGAACTGCTCCTCTAACTGCTCCATGGTTTTGCTCAAACGAGCATGGAACACTTCGGTAGCCAAACGAGAAGATTCGGGCTGTGCAATGTCTGCCACTTCCCAGCCCTTAACCAATCGGAATGCATTCCAAATTTTGGTGGTAAAGTTACGACCTTGCTCTGGTAAATTCTCATCGAACAACAAGTCGCCTCCGGCAGGAGAGCAAAGCAACATACCCACACGAACACCATCGGCACCGTATTTGGCAATCAAATCTAAAGGATCGGGTGAATTACCTAATGATTTAGACATTTTCCTGCGCTGTGCGTCGCGAACAATTCCGGTTAAGTAAACATTACTAAATGGTTTTTCTCCGCGGTACTCGTATCCCGACATTACCATACGGGCAATCCAGAAGAATAGAATATCAGGACCAGAAACCAAATCGTTGGTTGGGTAATAGTATTTAATTTCTTCGTTTTCCGGATTACGAATACCATCGAATACGGAAATAGGCCACAACCAGGAAGAGAACCAGGTATCCAATACATCTTCTTCCTGACGTAATTCTTCTGCTTTGTATTCTTTTCCGGTTTTAGCTTTTGCTTCAACAACAGCTTCCGCTACTGTTTTGGCAACAACATATCCACCTTCGGGCAAATAGAAAACAGGAATGCGCTGTCCCCACCACAACTGGCGGGAGATACACCAATCCTTCACATTCTCCATCCAGTGACGGTAGGTGTTTTTAAATTTTGCAGGATGCAATTGAATTTCATCATTCATCACATGCTCCAATGCAGGAGCAGCCAATTCTTTCATTTTCATGAACCACTGCATGCTCAGTTTTGGCTCGATTACAGCATCGGTTCTTTCCGAGAAACCAACTTTATTCACGTAATCTTCAACTTTTACCAAATTGCCAGCAGCTTCCAAATCAGGAAGAATTAAATCACGAACCTCGAATCGATCTTTACCAATATACAACTGAGCAGCTTCGCTCATCGTACCGTTATCATTAAAGATATCGATGGTTTCCAGATTGTGTTTATCACCAATCTCGTAGTCATGAATATCGTGAGCCGGAGTAATTTTCAAAGCACCTGTACCAAATTCCATATCCACATATTCATCCTGAATAATTGGAATCGAGCGGTTTACCAAGGGCACAATACAACGTTTGCCTTTTAGATGGGTAAAACGCTCATCTTTTGGATTTACACAAACAGCAGAGTCACCCAAAATAGTCTCGGGACGAGTAGTAGCAATGGTTACATACTCCTCTTCTGTTCCTTCAATTTTATATCTTAAATAGTAAAGCTTTGATTGCAGCTCTTTATAGATCACCTCTTCGTCGGAAACAGCAGTTTGTGCCGCAGGATCCCAGTTTACCATTCGAACACCACGATAGATCTTATCCTTTTTATACAAATCGATAAATACATCGATTACTGATTCATACAAAAATTCGTCCATGGTAAAAGAAGTACGATCCCAATCGCATGAAGCACCTAGTTTTTTCAACTGTTCCAGGATAATTCCGCCATGCTTTTCTTTCCATTCCCAGGCATGTTTCATAAACTCTTCGCGAGTGATATCCGTTTTAGCGATACCTTCCTGCTTAAGCTTATTCACCACCTTAGCTTCGGTAGCAATTGAAGCATGATCGGTTCCCGGCACCCAACAGACATTTTTTCCCTGCAATCTGGCTCTACGGACCAATACATCTTGAATGGTATTGTTCAGCATATGCCCCATATGTAATACTCCGGTAACATTTGGTGGAGGTATCACAATAGTATACGGCTCTCTCTCGTCTGGTACCGAGTGGAAGAATCCTTTATCCATCCAATACTTATACCATTTATCCTCAGATTCAACAGGATTGTACTTTGTTGGGATTTCCATGTGTTTCACTATATTATTAGTAATAAAAAAGTACGTTAGCATTTTAATTATTGTGCAAGGCTCTAATTCTTTAGCTCATTCCGAATTTTTACGATTACAGAAATGAATAGGAAGCCAACACAAGCGGTACGCACAAAAAATTTGGCTCAAAATTAAGAAATTCTGATCGATTATTCCCCACTGAAACACAACAATCTGCCCGAAAGCGTTCTAAGCCGAACCGAAAGCTAATTACAATTAATCGGGATGGCAATCAGGAAACAGAATACTACTATTTTAAAACAAGTGCTTTAGCGCTAACTGTCAGATTTTTACAACAAAATAGAAAAGGAGGGAAAATCATTTTTTTTAGATCGAATTTTATCTATTTTTGGCGCTATAGGAATAGCTATTTTGAGGATAGATACAACAGGAATAAATCCAGAACTCATCCGCTTGCAAAACATGATATTTATAGCTGTAGAGAAAAATATAATCGCAATTGAAATAACATCTTAAACAACTAACAAATGCCACAATTATCAGATAAAGGAAGATTAATGCCGGAATCACCTATTCGTAAATTGGTTCCTTATGCCGAGGTAGCAAAAGCAAAAGGCAGAACTGTTTATCATTTAAATATTGGTCAGCCTGATATTAAAACACCTGAAGTTGCAATGGAAGCTATTCGTAATTGCCAGAACAAGGTAATTGAATACAGTCATTCCGCAGGTAATATTTCCTATCGCAAAAAACTTGCTAAGATGTATCAAAACATCGGTATTGATGTAAACGAAGAGGAAATGCTAATTACAACCGGTGGTTCGGAAGCTATTACCTTTGCTTTGATGACATGTTTGAATCCTGGCGATGAAGTTATCATTCCTGAGCCATTTTATGCAAATTATAATGGCTTTACCGTTGCTGCCGGTGTAAATGTTGTACCAGTTACTTCGAGCATTGAAAATGACTTTGCTTTACCAGCCATTGAGGAATTTGAAAAACTAATAACTCCCAAAACAAAAGCAGTTGTTATTTGTAATCCAAATAATCCAACGGGTTATCTTTATTCAAAGGAGGAATTGAACCAGTTGCGTGAATTAATTTTGAAGCATGATTTATTCCTATTTTCTGATGAAGTGTACCGTGAATTCTGCTATGGAGGCGAAGAGCACTTTTCAGCAATGAATTTAGAAGGTATGGATCAGCATGTAATCATGATGGATTCCGTATCGAAACGTTACAGCGAATGTGGTGTTCGTATTGGGGCATTAATAACCAAAAACAAAGAGGTAATTACTACTGCTTTAAAGTTTGCTCAAGCTCGCTTATGTCCTCCAGCCTTTGGACAAATTGCTGCTGAGGCTTCTTTGGAAACGCCAAAAGAATATTTCGAAGAAGTTTATAACGAATATATTGCCCGCCGCGATTTTGTCGTAGCTGCTTTAAATGAAATGGACGGCGTTTATTGTCCAACTCCAAAAGGAGCATTCTACACTGTAGTAAAACTACCAATTGATGATGCCGATAAATTTGCACGTTGGATTTTAGAAGATTTTGAATACAACAACCAAACTGTTATGGTTGCTCCTGCTACCGGATTTTATGCTACCAAAGGATTGGGTAAAAACGAAGTTCGTATTGCATATGTATTGAAAAAGGAAAATCTTGCCAAAGCAATGGAAACCCTTGCCGAAGCTTTAAAAGTATATCCTGGCAGAACTTTGTAAAAAAATAATAAGTTGATCGGTAACCGATCCTACAATTAATATATGAAAAAGAGGCACCATACGATTTTGGTGTCTCTTTTTCTACTATGGAACTTATTTAAGTGGTTTATTCCACCACAAAAATTTCATTATTTATTCCTATTCCTTTAATGGTAAGTTTCTTCCATTCCTTTGGAAGACAAGGATTCTCTTGTATAATACCATTTTTGGTAATTCTCAAACCTCCAAAACCAAACAATATAGCTTGTAACATACCTCCTGCACCAGTGGCAAAATATGGATTATTGCTATTGGCAGATTCAGATAAAACACCAAAAGGAGGTCTTCTATTTGGCACATACCCTTTTTTAAATAATCGAAATGCTTCCTCAGCATTTCCAAGCCGTGCATTAATAACAGATAGAACAGCATGTGCCATCGCCGGGCATTCCTTGGAAATTTTAGGCTCGTAGTAATTTAGCTCCTTACGAACCAAATCCTCATTTGTGGTAATTCCTAATGGATAGGTTAGCAGATTTACATCAGCCTGTTTGATAATTTCACCATGATAGCTTGCGTGTTCTTTCATTATACCATCAGCGAAATAATGAAATTTCATTTGATCAGAAACCGTCTTCCACTGCTTGTTTGGAACTATTCCCAATTCCTTAGCAGCCTTCGTAGCATATATCAATGCAACTTTAACCGATCCATTGGTAAATGCATTATCGTCCACATTAGGAGCAAATTCATCTGCCCCCACCACGTTGATGATACTAAAAGTTCCATCTTCATTTTCTCTTACCCTGCTAATCCAGAAGTCGGCCACTTCTTTTAAAACAGGGAAACCTGTTGTTTTAAGCCATGTTTTATCTCCGGTTGTAAGGAAATAATTCCAGAAAGCTATGCCTACATCAGCAGTAATGTGTTGCTCAAAAGTTCCTGTCAATGCCCAGGTTGGAGTAGCCTCTTCACCAGTATCATCCGATTCCCAGGGAAACATGGCTCCTTTGAATCCATAATTTGCTGCTTTCTCTTTTGCCTTAGCCAATCTATCGAAACGATAATCCAATAAGGTTTTAGCGATATCCTGATCGAAAGCTAATAATGGAGGATACATCCATATTTCTGAATCCCAGAAAATGTGTCCATTATATCCCTTATGAGAAGATAATCCCATAGGAGAAATACTTAATCTTGTATTTTTTCTTGAGAAGGAAAACAGAGAATACAGAGCCATTCTCACGTCCCGTTGAGATTCTAAATCACCTTCAATAACAATATCATTTTCCCATATCTTGGCCCACAATTTTTTGTGTTGATTCAGCAAATCATCAATATTTTGCCGCAGAGCATAGATTGCAAACCGCTCTGATTCACTTTTAGGGTCATTAAAATCTCCGCTAGTACATTCTGCTCCAACCAGAGCACAACGAAATTTATTTTGTTTTTTCAGAATTTGGGAAAAGCCAATCATAGGACGATTCCCAGGCATATTATAGACCTTATATTCTGGTTTCTGATTATCAAATAAGAATACATTAGATGCAGCTAGCTCATGTTTTTTGAATCGGCTTTTGGCTGTTGTCTGAAATATGGGCATTTCAATTTCACCATCCTTCAAGATATTGAATCTGGTTTGAGCATCATTCAGCTCTTCGGGGATTCCCATATTATTGAAGACATCCAACTTAATATCTTCCAGAGGTTCAACATTAAGAACTACCATAGCAGCATAAGGCAGGTTTCGCATGGCAAGTATGGTATAATTAATATTTGCCTTATTTTTAAAAGTGAAAGAAGTAGTAATACTCGCTTCTTTCATATTTAAATCCTGACTCCAATTACTGATATTTTCGTTGGTAACTTTTTCGCCATCAATGTGAAGTTCTAAATTGGTGAAGATTATACCTTGCAACATTTGGCCAACTCCGCCCTCAAATTCCTTATCATATACACCATTGATCACAATTTCTTTCGTATTAAAGATCTTTTGATCGGTTACGATACCAATACGACCATTAGCTAAAGTAACCCCGTTATAATTCGCCTTGGATTCTGTATAAATATGCCATCCGGAATTTTTATATCCATTTCCCATCAGCAAATTGCTGCAAATCATAAACAACATGGATAAAAATATTCTTGTTTTCATTTTATCAATTCTTTATTTTGATTGGTTTACGGTTGTTGATAAGTTATTCCTATTAAATCTTTCTTAAGATTTATCTGATCTTAATTGTTAAGCTAAAATTCGCAAGAGCTATATCAAAACACAGAAAGCTAATCGTAGAAAAAGGTTGATTAAATTCTATCCGTGCAAACGAAAATTGCATTTAGCTTGATGAGCAGTTTTACTAATTTCATCCCGCTAATTCGGAACAAATCAAATAATTAATACCAAAAGTATATTTGTAAAATAGTACCGGGCTATGCTTGAGTCGGCATAGCCCGGATTATTAACTAACTAATTCCTATCTAATAAGAAGGATTTTGTGTTAAATTTTCATTTACATCCACAGCTGAAGTTGGCAATGGAAATAAATCTTTTGCAGCGTCGGTAACAGGTTTTTCCTGCCAAGCATCGGTAAATTTACCGAAACGAATTAAATCCTGACGTCTTAAACCTTCCCAATACAATTCAAAACCACGTTCCTTCAAAATATCATCTAAAGTTACTGAAGCCAATAATGGAAGTGTTTTACCTGCAGCACTTCTTCTAGCGCGAATATAATTTACATCGGCTAATGCACCTGCAGCATCTCCATTACGAAGTTTTGCCTCAGCACGAATCAAATAAATATCTGAAATACGCATAATAGGCACATCATTAGGAGAAGAGAACTGACGTTCAGTATTTGGGTTTGGAGCAAACTTGTTTACACGAATTCCAGCATTCTCTGCCGAGCTTTGTAAGTTAACTTCAGGAACAAAAATTAAAGGATCGCCATTTCTTTGTTCAAGTGCTTCACCTGTAACGCTATATTGCTGTCCTGACATAAAACCCTGGTTAAATCCAAGTTCACCAATATTTCTGTCATCATAAAATCTTCCATCATTTACCTGATCCCAGGTATCGAAAAAGGTTTTAGTAGTTGAAGGACCATTCCATGTACTGTTTATGTTTCCAACAACTTGACTGTAATGAAGCGTAAAATTAGCCCAAACGCTACCACTACCCATATCCACATTATCATCCATTGGAACTCGTAAAATAAATTCGTCATTATCTTCCACAAACTTTTGGAACATTTCCCAATAATCATTTGTTACAGTATAGATACCCGAATTTATCAGATCGTCGCAATATTGAATAGTTTCTGCCCACTTAGGTTCACCTGCATAAACTTCATAGTTTAAATAAAGTTTTGCTAACAATGCCTGAGCTGCACCTTTTGTAACACGTTCAGAACCAACTTCACCTTTTTCCTTAAGATTTGGAAGCACAGCTTTTACCTCTGCAATGATGAAATCAGTAGCATCCTTACGATTCATAACAACAGGAGAAGTTGAGAAATCAAGTTCATCAGCATCACGATAAGGAACCTGACCAAACAAGTCATCAATTAAATACATGTAATAAGCACGTAAAAAACGAGCTTCATTTATATCTAATTCAGTAGTTGCAGTTTGATCAAATTGACCAATATAGTGAATTGCTGTGTTAGCACGAGAAACTCCTTGATTCAAAGCATCCCAAACATTTTTCATTCTAATATGGTCTGAGTTCCATGTTTGAAGATGTAATTCTTGCCACGCGCCATTATCATACCAGTCGGTTCCACGAGTAGGTATAATCACTTCATCGGTAGAAACTTCTTGAAGTGCCCAGTAATCGTACCACTCAATAGTTCTACGTAAACTTGCGTAAGGAGGGTTAATTAAGGATTGAATATTAGATGGATTATTAACTAAATCACCACCCAGCTGTTCGTCTAGCACGTTTTCTTTCAAATCAGTACAAGAAGATGTACCAATCAAACCAAAAACGGCTAGGTATAAAATATATTTATATCGTTTCATTTTCATTCGATTTTATTAGTAATTAAAATTGAAGATTCACTCCGAAAGTAAAGGTCCGTGCTTTAGGATACGAGGTAAAGTCCATTCCCAAAGAAGGAACTCCATTCTCACCGGCATCACTACTTACTTCAGGATCATAACCTGAATAATCAGTAAAAAGAAGCAGATTATCACCAGTTACATAAATTCTGGCTTTTTCAAGCCAACTTATCTTCTTAGTATCAAAAGTATAGCCTATTGTAACATTAGATAATCTCAAGAAAGAAGCATCTTCAATAAATCGAGATGAATATGCATTTGAATTTCCAGGATCTTCGCTGGAAGTAGAAACGCTTTTAATAACATTACTCCCCTTCTCCAAAGCACCTTTTACAAAAAGTGCATTAGCAGTATTGTTATACACCTTATTACCATGAGAACCATACCAAAACATACTAAAATCGAAATTCTTATAATTCAAACCAGATGTGAAACTATAAGTAAAGTCTGGTAAAGCTGAACCAAGATTTTCCTTTACTTGATTTCCGTCAGCATCTGTCTTATAAGTACTAATTCCATTTTGATCCAGACCTTGATAAACCAATCCATAGAAAGTTCCAATAGGTTGGTTATTAGTGATAATTTGAACACGAGTACCAGACAAACCTTGTCCACTTGCATTACCTGTTTCGATCAATTTTACTGGTAGATTTTTTACATTATTATCTACATAGGCAAAATTAATTCCTAAATTCCATGACAAATCTTTAGTTTCCACGATTAAACCATTAAGGCCTAATTCAAATCCTTTATTAATAATTTCAAGATTTGGAACATTCTGCCATTGAGTTTGTGCTGCAGCAGGAGCTTTAGCAGGAACCTCTAATAATACATCTTTGGTTTTCTTATTATAAAGATCAATAGTTCCACTCAAGCGATTATTGAAAAATCCAAAATCAACTCCAAAGTTGGTTTGATATGTTGTTTCCCATTGTATGTCAGGATTTGGAGTTCTCAAGAAAGTAATACCATTACTTAATCCACCATTAAAATATCCATTTGCAGAAGGAGTTGTACCTACGGCAAGCAATGAAACTTTGTTAGGAATTTCCTGGTTACCAGTAATACCCCAACCTAATCTGAATTTCAAATTACTTAAAGCATCAATATTCTTGAAAAATTCTTCATCGGAAGCTTTCCAAGCAAATGCTGCTGAGGGAAAAAATCCATATTTTTTATTTTCACCAAATTTCGAAGAACCATCTGCTCTACCTGTAAAAGTAAACAGATACTTATCACGGAAGTTGTAATTAATTCTTCCAAAGAAAGATTGTAATTCATTCTCTATTGCATACGAATCAACATTTGCAGCTGAGAAATTACCATACTGAAGATTATTAGTATATTTAACATCATCCACAAGGAAACCATTCACATTGGTATTGTGTCCGCTAACGTTAAATTTCTGATAAGAATGTCCCAAAAGAAAATTAAAATGATTATCCTCATTTAAATCTACCATATAGGTTAGATAATTTTCCATCAACTGGTTCGTTGCTGTAATATTATTGATATCAGCCTCGCCGTCATTTACTAAATAACTCAATTCTTTATCCTGATTAACTCTTCTTTCGGCATTAGTTTGATCCACACCCAAATTAATCTTATACTTCAAGTTTTTAATAATTTCGTATTCTGCAGACATATTGGCTAATACGCGATCGGTTTTGGTAATGTCATTAACCAAATTAAGCATTGCTAGCGGATTACGCTGATCTTTATTATGCTGATAGTAGGATCCATCCGGATTATAGATAGGATAGGTTGGATTCAATTTTAATGCAGTAAGAAGCAAGTCTCCTTCGAAACCACCAGTTTCAGATATAGGAGCACGGAAGTCTTCTACATGAGAAGCTATTAAGCTACCGTTAATTTTCAATTTGCCATCGAAAGCATTTTGAGAAACTTTAATCTTACCATTAATCTTTTCCATTCCAGTAGTTTTCACAATACCTTCCTGATCAAGATAACCTACTGAAGCTCTAAAAGTAGTATTTTCATTTCCCCCACCATAAGATATATTGTGATTATGAGTAATTCCTGTACGGAAAATTTGATCTTGCCAATCATTACTAGCACCCAAGTCTAATAAAGAAGTCCCATCACCTTTTTTATAAGCACGAAATTCACTTGGTGTTAACAAGTCTAATTTTTCTCTGATAGAAGATACACCAACATAGCCATCATATGATAGTTTAGCCATTCCTTTTTTACCTCTTCTTGTAGTAATAATAACCACACCATTAGCACCTCTTGCACCATAAATTGCTGTTGAAGAAGCATCTTTCAAGATATCAATTGACTCTATATCATTAGGATTTAAGAAACTAATTGGATTTTTATTACTTGATTGGTTGATTCCTGCTGCAGTTCCTCCATTAGGAGTTATATCAGCATTATCCAAAGGAATTCCATCAATAACATATAATGGAGTTTGTCCGGAACGAATAGAATTGGATCCCCGGATTCTTACCGAAACTCCTCCACCTGGTTCACCATTATTATTTGTAATATTTACACCTGAAACACGACCTTGCATCATAGCCAAAGGATCTGAAGCAACACCCTTATTCATATTATCCTGAGTAAGACGATTAGTTGCACCTGTTGCATCTTCTTTTCTCTGATAACCGTAACCAATTGCCACGATTTCACCAAGTCCAATAGTTGCATCTTGTAAAACAACATCTACCACTGTTTTTCCATCCAATGTGATTTCCTGAGATTCCATTCCAACAAAAGAAAATATTATAATCTGTCCAGATTCAGGAACATCAAGAGAGTAGTTTCCGTCAATATCAGTAGTTACACCAATAGTTGTACCTTTTACAATAACAGATACACCAGGTAAAGCCACACCACTTTTATCCTTTACAGATCCTTTAATTATTGTCTTCTCCTGATCAGCATTTCCCAAGTTCTTATTATCTGAAGCTGTAGAAAGCACTACCGTTTTATCAACAATCTTATAATTAAGATCTCTGCCTTTAACACACTCATCCATAACTTCTGTTAGACTAGCATTATTAACGTGAATACTCACATTTTCTTTGCTTTTAATCTCTTCGGAATTATAAACGAAATTATAACCACTAACTTCTCGTACTTCATTTAATACATTAGATAAAGAAGCATCTTCAAAGTTCAAATCCATTCGAACATCCTGCGTATTAACTTTAGCAGAAAGCTGAAATGCACTTAATAACACGATAACCCATGTCAACTTCATTGTAAGTAGAATTTTTCTCCACCTTCCCCAATGAAAGGTTTCCTTACTCCATGATTTTTTCATAGTTTTAAACTGTTAGATTAATAATTAATTTTTACCTGTATGAGTACAATTCTTAACAGGTATCTTGATCTATTACCGAAAAATGTTGGCGCATTTTTCGATTTTTTATTTTAAAGCTTTTCTTATATACACAACATTTCCTTTTTTGCTAAAGGAGAAGTCTCCCGTTAACTCCAACACTTTCATAACGGCATCAAATTCATCATACTTTTTTATTTCACCGGTGAATTTTGTTTTCTTAAGATCACTATTCTCAAACATAGCTATACAGCCATACCACCTATTTAATTTTCGCATTATGTTCAATAAATCTTCATTTTCAAAAATAAAGATTCCATCTTTCCATGCAGCATAATTAGAGGCATCAACCGTTTTTATCTCCTTTGTTTTTTGATCTTTATTAAAGGCAAGTTGCTGATCTGGCAACAAAATACTTTTTTCTGTTTTTCCGTTTTTATTAATCGTTGACATCTCTACTTTTCCTTCAAGCAGAGTTGTTTCCACGTTTATTTCATCGTTGTAGGACATCACATTAAATTTCGTACCAAGAACTTTAACTTCCAATCCATTCTGCAATACAACAAAAAAGGGCTTTTTAGAATTTTTTGCCACTTCGAAATAGGCTTCTCCTGTAAGATAAACTCTTCGTTCATTTTTTAGGAATTGTACAGGATAACGAAGAGAAGAAGAAGAATTCATCCATATTTTTGTGCCATCGCTAAGACTCATATTGTATTCGCCTTGTTTTGGTACAACCAGAGTATTAAATGATTCCTCTTTGTTTTGAATTTCCTCCTTAGAGTAGGACTTGTAAATTAGTTGGTTTCCAATATTTTCAGCCATGACTTTTGAATCCAGATGAATTGATTGTTCATTCTTAATTCCTAATTCAACACTAGAGCCATTAGAAAGCGTTAACATTGCTTTTGAACTTCCTGGTTCAATTTGTGCTGTCTGCTTACTGTTTATCCCCCCAAGGTAATTATTTACAGCCCAAAAGACAACTATTGGTAATGCTAAAATTGCTGCATACTTCAGAAAACCAATCATAAAACGTCTGGATTTTCGTGAATCTATTTTACGATTCACTTTTTGTAAAGCCGCATTAACACGAAAACGTTTGAGTAGATTTATCCTAAAATCAATATCCTCTTCCTGCCTCAATCTATCAAATAGCAATTTATTGCTATTGTTTTCTTCTAACCAAACCTTAAGCTCCAATTCCTCCTCAAGAGTTAAATTTCCTGTTTTATCTTTAAAGATTAATTCGCCTATTCTATATTGCTTGTTAAGATTTTTCATTTTTTTCCTATTACTATATTATATAACACAGAATAGTATTCAAGGGGGGGGTCAAAATTTATTTTTTTTAAAGATAAATTTCGTAAAGGTAAATTTCAGAAAACTTGAATTAGGAAGAAGTGATAACTTTGTTAGTTATTATCACAAAAGTAAAGCGATCACTAACACTTCGAAGCCTTTCCTTATGGTTTTATAAGCAAGCTTCTTGTGGCTTTTAACAGTACTTATTTCAATATCAAGCTCCTCAGCTATTTCGCGTTGAGTTAATCCTTGCATAGATAAATGAAGGACTTGTTGCGTTCTTGGTGGCAAGGTTTTAATAAGCTGATTTAATTTAGAATAATACTCTTCTTCAATAACCTTTTCAAAAAAAAAGTCTTCAGAAATCAGTTTTTTATAATCTGCCCCATTTATAAATGAAGTTTTTTTGCTATCCCGAATATGGTTAAGACATTTATTACGAACCACAATATGTAGAAAGCTTTTCACAGCACCAATGTGATCAAAAGATTCTCTTTTTTCCCAGAGTTTTAAAAATGCTTCTTGAACAAAATCTTCAATTCGGGCGTTGTCAGCAAGAAAATGAGTTGCAAAGGAACAAATACTGGCGTAATTTTCTTTAAATAATAGATTAAAAGCAATTCTATTACCTCTATTCAATTCCTTTATCCTATCAGTTTCCTTCATATCAATTGACGAAGATGTAAAAATTCCAATAAAAAACCTATTACTAAAAAACTCAAAAATAAAATAAAATGAAATCAGATAGAATAAACAAGTAGTGGAACTAAATCAAATCACAAGCGTCGGCAGGCATCCAGTGTTTGTCTTTACCGTCCCACTTCACATTACACCCAATTGGGTTTGTAAGCGGTACTGAAATACTTTTACCAGATAAGAATTCATCAATAGCACTTTCTAATTCTCTCATTTTCACTTTGGATATATCCCGAGGATTATCAACAGCTCTTCCTGTATAAATAAGCTTGCGGTTTTCATCAAAGATATAAAAATGGGGCGTTTTTAAAGCACCATAAGCTATGGCTGCTTCCTGTGTTTCATCATGTAGATATACCCATGGAAAATCATTCTCCTCCATTCTGGTCACCATATGATTATAATCATCTTCTTCATAAGTGTTTGGTGAATTGGAATTTATTCCCACAAATCCAATTCCAACAGGAATATATTTATCCGCTATTTTACGAGTATCTTCATCCGATCCTATTACATACGGACAATGATTACATGTAAAAAACACCACTAATAATTTTGAAGATTTAAAATCAGCTAACTTATATCTAATTCCATCTGTTCCAATTAAATCGAATTGTGGTGCCTTATCGCCAATTTTTAATGTGAATGTCATTTCTATTTATTTTTCGATTACACCATTAAATTTACCTAATAATCTCCGAACATCTAAATTAAAACGCATCAATTTGTCTTTCTATTAATTCATTTTCAATCAGAAAACCCTTATTTTCATTATTTAAAATAACATATTCTATCTATCATCATTTCTAATATCAGGATAGATTAAATACTTTTTTCTTATTTCTTTAAAAATTTGAATATCCTTTTGCCAGCTTTCTCTTATTTTCTTTTCTGATAAACCAGCTTCTATCTGTTTTCTTAATTTTTCCGTTCCCGCTAAATTTCTGAAGAAAGAGTTGAAAAAAGTTGTTCTTGTTCCCAACTCCTGGAATGCATCTATCAAATAAGAAAGATTAATTTTCCTCTTGCTTCTCAAGGTTCTCAAATCAAGGCATTGCAGATCTGTACCATAACATTTTTCACCTTTAAATTTAGGATATTTACTAACTCCGGAAATGCTTCCAGGTTGATAGGTAAAGTCTCCATTCGTTATTAACGGATGCCCGTAACACTGAAATGGAAAATTGGTTCCCCGTCCCACGCTCACCACAGTGCCTTCAAATAAGCATAGAGATGGATACAATGCCACTGACAAAGCATTTGGCAAATTAGGAGAGGGTTTTACAGAAAGTTCATAGAAAGAATCACGAGCCCAATTTTGGCATGAAACTACTGTCAAATCACAACGCATCCCTCTTTTAAGCCATCCCTCACCATTAATCATTTGAGCATATTCGCCAATAGTCATCCCATAAACAATAGGAACAGGATGCATCCCGACAAAAGACTTGTATCTCGGTTTCAGAACAGGTCCATCAATATAATATGCGTTCGGATTTGGCCTATCGAGAACGATAAGTGGTATTTTTTGCTCTGCACAAACTTCCATCACATAATGTAATGTAGAGATATAAGTATAAAACCGTACACCTACATCTTGCAAATCAAAAACGAATACATCAATTCCTTTCACATCCGAAACAGATGGTTTAAAATGTTTTCCATACAAAGAAATAATGGGTAATCCTGTTTTCCGATCTTTAGCATTATTAAATTTTTCTCCAGCATCCACATCTCCACGAAAACCATGCTCGGGACTAAAAATTTTATTAATACTAATTCCTTTAGCCAATAAAAAATCAACTAAATGTACCTTACCAATTAATGAAGCTTGATTTGCTACAACAGCTACATTTTTGTGGGCTAAGACATTAATATATTCCGATATATTTTCAGCTCCGCAACGCACGTTTTTTTCCTTTTGAACACCACAAGCAGGCAATACAAAAACCATTACGAAACATACACTCATTACAGAATATTTTATCCACAGCCTCATTTTCATAAATCTTCATTTTAATAAACTTGAAATTACTACTTTTGTGTTAATCTCACTAAAAAGAACAATTTGAATTTCGAATTATTTATAGCTAAAAGAATTTCTGGCCAATCCAGTGGAGAAAAAAAAATATCATCTCCTATAATCAGTATCGCCCAAATTAGTATTGCACTTGGTCTTTGCGTTATGATATTATCTGTTGCTATAGTAACCGGATTCAAATCAGAAATAACAAATAAAATTACTGGCTTTGGTGCGCATATTCAGATTACGAATTACGATAACAATTCTTCGTTTGAAACACAACCAATTAAGAAAACACAAATATCCAAAGAGCAAATAGCTCAAATACCAGGGATTTCTCACATGCAAACCTTCGCTACCAAACCGGGAATTCTAAAGACAAAGTCGGAGATACAAGGAATTGTGCTGAATGGTATCGGCTTAGATTACGATTGGGGATTTCTCGAAAAACATCTGGTTACCGGAAAAATATTTCATCTAACAGATAATACAAAAAGTAATTCTATTTTGATTTCTCTAAAGCTTTCCAAACTTTTAAAGCTAAACATCGGTGACAAATTATCTGTCTATTTTATACAACAACCACCTAGAATGAGGAGGTTCATAATTTCCGGTATTTATAAAACAGGAATGGATGAATTTGACAAACTCTATCTATTCTGTGATATTCGCCATATCCAAAAATTAAATAATTGGACATCTAACCAGGTAAGTGGTTATGAAATATTTATCAACGATTTTGATGATTTAAATGATATCGAAGCCAATGTAAAAGCAATTACTGCCAGTTCTTTCTCTGAAGATGGATCTGCTTTAAAAGTTCGAAGTATTTCTAAAAAATATCCCCAAATATTCAGTTGGTTGGGGATGTTGGATATTAATGTTTGGATAATTTTAGGATTAATGATTTTGGTTGCAGGTTTTAATATGATATCAGGACTGTTGATTATTATCCTTGAGAAAACCCGTACAATTGGAATACTAAAAGCCTTAGGTACACCAAACTGGTCTATTCGCAAGATCTTTTTATATCAATCTGCCATATTAATCGGCAAGGGAATGTTTTGGGGAAATCTAATAGGCATTTCGGTTTGCCTTATCCAATATTACTTCCAATTAATTCCCCTTGATCCAACCAGTTATTACGTCGACACAGTTCCAATTAATCTAAAACTCACTCCAATCCTATTACTGAATATAGGTAGTTTATTGGCTACCGTTTCTATGTTATTACTTCCTTCCTATCTAATTACGAGAATAAGGCCATCCAAAGCCATTCAGTTTGATTGATTTTAAAAGAGCTTACAAATAAATTATTAATCACTTAAAGAATACAAACTAATTCATACTCATCTTTGAATAAATTACTAATTCGAAATCAATCCTGTCCTAAACGTTTTTCCACTGTCCTTATCTCAACCTGGAATTGCATATTTCAGTATTATTTAAGTCATATTCTAAAATAGAACCCCTTGG
>Ga0209013_10000080_pt1 | contig 68440 bp, 63 predicted proteins | sample Cruoilmetagenom2_FD_187291 | JGI IMG/M metagenome (GOLD analysis project Ga0209013, IMG submission 187291) | Oil polluted marine microbial communities from Coal Oil Point, Santa Barbara, California, USA - Sample 2 (SPAdes) (version 2) | ecosystem: Environmental > Aquatic > Marine > Oil seeps ... | reverse complement strand
CAGGACAATCAGGCTGTCGGGAACAGCTGATTAGTGCACAGGGATGTCTCGAACGTGTCCTGCAAACAGCTAGCCGATCTCTCCCCCTGGCACGGCCTCGATCTCAAACTAAGGAATGTTCCTGAAAGAAAATACGGCATCACCTTGGCGGATTGTCAGCGCAAGGGACTCAGATTAAGTGGGACAGCAGTGGCTCTGGAATATAAAATGTCCGGCAAATGAACATCAAACCACTCCCAGATCACCTGATTAACCAAATTGCTGCCGGCGAAGTGGTCGAGCGGCCGTCCTCGGTGGTCAAGGAACTGGTAGAAAACAGCCTGGACGCAGGTGCACACAGTGTGAAAGTCAAACTGGAGCAGGGAGGCAAAAGGGCAATACGAGTAGTGGATGACGGTGCCGGCATGCGCCGTGACGAACTGGCGCTGAGCCTCCAGAGGCATGCGACCAGCAAGATTGGCTCACTTGAAGACCTGGAACGGGTTGCGACCATGGGGTTCAGGGGAGAGGCCCTGCCGAGTATCGCTTCTGTCTCGCGCCTGGACCTGGCTTCGAAGCATGAGGAATCGACGCATGGCTGGTCGATAAATGTTCGCCGGGGAGAAATCTCTGAGACAGAACCCTCCGCAATCCATTCCGGCACCAGGGTGGATGTGGAAGACCTGTTTTACAATGTGCCGGCCCGCCGCAAGTTCCTGCGCACCGACCGTACCGAATTCAACCATGTCGATCTCCTTTTGAGGCGCTTCGCGCTGGCGCGATTTGACGTTGGCTTTGAACTCGAGCACAACGGAAAGAGCACCAGCGTGCTGGCCCCGGCAATAACCGAGGCGGAACAGGACCGGCGGATCGATCGGGTTATGGGCAGGGAATTCCTGCAGCACTCGGTGCGGATTGACCAGCAACGGGGAGAGATTGGCTTGCACGGATGGGTGGCCGAACCGCGCTATAACCGCGCCCAGGCCGACCGCCAGTTTTTCTTCGTTAATGGCCGGGCCGTACGCGACCGGGTGGTCTCTCATGCCGTGAGAAAAGCGTTCCAGGATGTACTTTTTCACGGCCGCCATCCGGCGTTCGTGCTGTTCCTGGAACTGCCGCCGGAGGGTGTTGACGTCAACGTCCATCCGCAAAAACACGAAGTGCGTTTTCGCGATGCCCGCAGCGTGCATGATTTTCTTTTCTCGGCGCTGCACCATGCCCTGGCTGATGCCGGTTCGGGCGCCCCGCGACCCGGAGCAGGTTTGCCCGGACAGGGCCCGGAGGCAATTGATGCGTACGCGCCCATACAGGCTGGAATGGCCATGCCGGTCCGTGACCAGCTGAGTGCTTACTCAAGCTTGCTGGGTCAGGGTTCCATGCCGGGTTACCGGCCAGTGGATTCTGACGCCGCGGGAAACTGCGCCAGTCAGGGTCCGGAAGTGGAGGTTCCGCCCCTGGGTTATGCCCTGGCGCAATTGCACGGTGTATACATCCTGTCCCAGAATAAAGAGGGGCTGGTGATGACTGACATGCATGCGGCCCATGAACGCATTACCTACGAGCAACTGAAATCCCGTTATGGCGGGGATGGCATCAAGAGCCAGAGGTTACTGGTGCCGGTCAGCATTAAACTCAGCGAAGCCGAGGCCGATCTGGCCGAAGAGCAAAAGGAAGCACTGAAAAATCTTGGAATGGTTTTGGACCGTAGCGGACCGGAATCGGTCCTGTTGCGCGAAGTGCCCTCATTGCTGGCCCACTCCGACGGGGCAAGGCTGCTGCAGGATGTACTGTCTGATATTGCCAGCCTGGGTGAGAGCCAGCGGGTAGAGGAGGAATCCAATGAAATACTGTCCACCATGGCTTGTCATGGTTCCGTCCGCGCCAACCGCCAGTTGACCCTCCCTGAAATGAATGCCCTGTTACGGGACATGGAGCGCACCGAGCGCTCCGGGCATTGCAATCACGGCAGACCCACCTGGGTGCAGCTCGATATGCCGACGCTGGATCGATTGTTCCTGCGCGGCCGATGATGCGGACTGACCCACCCGACCGGACCAGACCGCCCGCGATATTTTTGATGGGCCCTACGGCATCAGGAAAAACAGGCCTGGCTGTGGCCCTGGCGAAGCAGTTCCCGCTGGACATCATCAGCGTCGATTCCGCGCTGGTGTACCGGGGTATGGATATCGGCACCGCCAAGCCGGACGAGGCAGTACTCCGGCGTGCGCCGCATGCGTTGATCAATATACGCGAGCCCACGCAAAGCTACTCCGCGGCTGAGTTCAGGGAAGATGCCCTGGTAGAAATGAATGCAATCACCGGGCAAGGCCGGGTGCCGTTGCTGGCAGGCGGCACCATGTTGTATTTCAAAGCCCTTTCAGTTGGCCTGGCGGACCTGCCTGCAGCCAATCAGGAAGTACGCGCCCGGATCAGAAAACGGGCAAGCGAAGTGGGTTGGCGGACCCTGCATTCAGAATTAGCGGTAAAAGACCCGGAGACAGCGGCACGTATTCATCCCAATGACCCTCAGCGCATCCAGCGGGCGCTGGAAGTGATCGAACTGAGCGGCCGGAAAATGAGTGACCTGCACCGGCAACAGCGGGAGCCTGGGGAGGGGGGTGAGCGGGATTGGGGATACCGGGTATTGAAAATCGTGATATGTCCGCAGTCCCGGCAGGAACTGCACACCAGGATTGAACAGCGATTTTATCAAATGCTGGATGAAGGGTTCATGGATGAAATGAAAACCCTGAGAGCGCGCGGCGACCTGGACCCATCCATGCCTTCCATTCGCTGTGTGGGTTACCGCCAGGCATGGAGCTACCTGGAGGGCGAATCGACCTTTGAGGAAATGTGCCAGAAAGCCCTGGCCGCGACGCGTCAACTGGCGAAGCGTCAACTCACCTGGTTGCGACGGGATAGCAGCGCCCTGTGGTATGATCTAAAGTTGGAATCAGCACGCGATTCCGTGTTTGAAGCGGTGTCGCATTTCCTTGAAAACTGATTCTGTGGCACCAAGATCAAAAGAAGCCGTGTAAAAAGAACCAAATACGCGGCGCCAGAACAAAAACAGGAGAACCGACATGTCAAAAGGTCAGTCTTTACAAGAACCATTTCTCAATGCCCTTCGCAGGGAACGCGTACCGGTATCCATTTATCTCGTCAATGGCATCAAGCTTCAGGGCCAGATTGAATCATTCGACCAGTTCGTCGTGTTGTTGAAGAATTCTGTCAGCCAGATGATCTACAAGCACGCCATTTCCACCGTTGTCCCGGCACGGAATGTCCGTGTATTTGACGAGGATCATGAATAAGGAACCAGTACTCCTTAAAAGAGAACTGACCTTTGTTTGAAAGGGCAGAGCGCGGCGACCGCGCTGTTATTCTGCATCCTGTTTTCAGGTCTACCGGTGCGGACGTACTGGATGAATTCCGGGAGTTAGCGCTGTCCGCCGGTGCTGAAATTGACGGTATCATCACGGCCCCCCGGGATAAACCGGACCCACGGTACTTTGTAGGTAGTGGAAAAATTGAGGAACTGAAGGCGCTGGCCGAAGAAACCGGCGCCAATCTGATCCTGGTCAGCCAGTCCCTGAGTGCAATCCAGGAAAGAAATATCGAAAAAATCTGCCAGTGCCGCGTGCTGGACCGCGCGACATTGATCCTGGATATTTTCGCCCAGCGCGCCCAGTCCTATGAAGGTAAATTACAGGTGGAATTGGCGCAGCTGAGGCATCTTTCAACACGCCTGGTTCGCGGCTGGTCCCACCTGGAAAGACAGAAAGGCGGCATTGGTCTGCGTGGTCCGGGTGAAACCCAGCTGGAAACGGACCGTCGTCTCATCGGCGCCCGTATTCGTCAGTTGAATGTCCGGCTGGAGAAGGTTTCCCGGCAGCGGGAGCAAAGCCGTCGACAGCGCGTGCGTTCACGAGCCCCGCTGGTCACGTTGGTCGGTTATACCAATGCAGGCAAATCAACTCTGTTCAACACACTGACGGGGTCCTCGGTGGGTACACAAGACCGCCTGTTCGCAACACTGGATCCCACGGTGCGGCGGATGCTGGACATGCATTGCGGCGAAGTATTGCTGGCCGATACAGTAGGTTTTGTCAGTGACCTGCCGCATGAGCTGATTGCAGCTTTTCGCGCTACGCTGCAGGAAGCACGCGAAGCAGACCTGCTGCTGCACGTAATCGATGCATCTGATCCCTGGCACATGGAGCGGCAGCATGATGTGGAAACCGTGTTGGAGTCAATCGGGGCTCACACGATACCGGTGATCCGGGTGTTCAACAAGATTGACCGTACCGGTCAGGAAGTCACTTTACGCCGGGATGACCGCGGCAGGCCATCAAGCCTGAGTGTCTCTGCGATCAGCGGTGATGGTATAGCGCAGTTGAAAGAAGCCATCAGCGACATGCTGGCCAGCGGCCGCATCAATCGCTGGATAGAATTGCAGGGATCTGACGCCAGGCTGCGAGCACAGTTGTTTGAATTGGGTGTGGTCAGCGAAGAGCGAATCACGGAGAATGGGAGCTGGGTGCTTCATATTGACATGCCAATGGAAACTGCGGAGCGACTGGCCCGAAAATACCCGGAAGATTCCTTGAAACTGGAAGGCCGGAACCCAAGCTAGAAGTTTGTGCTATAGATACAAGGACAGGAGAGTTATATGCCCTGGAAAGAACCCGGAAAGGGTGACAAAGACCCCTGGAATTCGGGGAACCAACAGCCCCCCGACCTGGAGGAAGTATTCCGGACCGTGAACAACCGCCTTCGTTCCATCTTTGGCGGCGGTGGCGGCGACCGCAAAAACGATTCCGGTGGCAGTGGCGGTTTGTTCAGTATCCTGCTGATTGCATTCCTGCTGTGGGCCGGGTGGGATGCCGTGCATATCATTGACGAAGCAGAGCAGGGTGTTGTTCTGAGATTCGGCGCTTTTAACCGGATACTGGCCCCCGGTATCAACTTGACTTTTCCACGGCCGATTGAAGATTTAATCGTGGTCAATGTCAGTAACGTCCGTTCAATCGAAGACCGTGGCCAGATGTTCACCGAAGACGAAAACCTGGTTGAGTTTATCTACAAGGTCCAGTACCGCGTCTCTTCAGCCCAGGATTTTATATTCAACGTCAGGACTCCCGAGGCCACTGTACAGCTTGCCGCTGAAAGTGCGCTTCGTGAATCGGTCGGCACCAACCAGTTGGATGCAGTTCTGGAAGGTGGTCAGCGCGAAGCGGTACGCATCGAAACACAGCGTGTATTGCAGGATACGCTTGACCGCTACGTGGCCGGGGTTCAGATCACCGAGTTCAACCTGGTTGACGTCAATGTGCCGGCACAGGTCCGCGAGGCTTATTCTGACGTGATCCGGGCTCGCGAGGACCGGGAGCGATTTATCGAGGAAGCACGCGTTCACGTCAACAGCGTAGTTCCGGAAGCCCGTGGCCGGGCGGCCCGCATAATGCAGGAAGCTGAAGGCTACAAGGCCGCCACGGTGGCGCTGGCGGAAGGTGAAGCCAGCCGGTTTAAGCTATTACTTGATGAGTACCACAAGGCGCCGGAAATTACCCGTAAACGTCTTTACCTGCAAACCATGGAAAGCGTATTCAGCCGTACCAACAAAGTGCTGATGGATGCGGATTCCACCGGTAACGTCCTTTACCTGCCCCTCGATCAGCTTGGGGCTGGTGCTTCGGCCGGACGAAGCAATATGCCTCCAGTGGTGACACCGGATATTGGTTCTTCGACAGGAAATGCTGCACGCAGCTCAAAAAGGGAGGGCCGGCAATGAACCGTACCGTATTACTGATTTTGATCGCGGTGGTAGCCGTGTTGGGCGTATCCAGCTTGTTTGTCGTCACTGAAACCGAATATGCCATCAAGTTCCAGCTGGGGAAGATTGTACGGTCCGACTATGAGCCCGGCCTGCACGTCAAGCTGCCCTTCGTCAATAATGTACGCAAGTTCGAGAGACGTATCCTGACCCTGGACACCGCACCCGAACAGATGATCACATCGGAGCAGAAATTTGTCGCAGTCGATTCCTTCGTTAAATGGAAGATTGTGGATGTTTCACGATTTTACACTTCAACGCAAGGTAACGAGCGCGTCGCACTGAGCCGCCTCGACAGTATCGTTAAGGACAGAATCCGTAACCAGATTGCCAGTCGCACCCTGCCGGAAGTCATTTCGGAACAGCGTGTAACGACCATGCTGGACATTGCAAACAGCGCCAACGAATCTACTTCTGAGTTTGGTATCGAGGTCGTTGACGTACGCATCAAGGCAATTGAGTTAAATGATGATGTGCGGGAATCGGTGTTCCGACGCATGGCTGCCGACCGCCAAAAAGAAGCCAACCTGTATCGTTTCCAGGGCCGTGAAGAATCTGAGCGAATTCGCGCTGATGCCGACCGCCAGGTACAAATCCTGCTTGCTGAAGCCCAACGTGACGGCCAGACCCTGAGAGGCGATGGCGATGCGAAATCTACTGAAATATACGCCAATACTTACGGCCAGGATGAAGAGTTCTTTGCTTTTTATCGCAGCCTGCAGGCTTATGAGAACGCTTTCAGCGGCAGCCAGGATGTCATGATTCTGGATCCGTCATCGAGCTTTTTCGATTACTTCAGTTCCGGCGAAGCCCGGAATCGGGAACCCAGGGATCAATAACAGGGAATAATAAAAGCGCCAACGTACACGGTCGAGAAAAATATGCCCCAGGACCTGCTCACGGCTTTTGCCCTGTTGTTGATTATCGAGGGTTTGCTGCCTGTGCTGGCGCCGAAGGCCTGGCAGAAAGCCATGCAGGACTTATCGCGGTCCAACCCGAAATTCATCCGCATCGGCGGCATCGTGAGCATGCTCGGCGGTGCCTTGTTGCTGCAGTTCCTTCACTGAACCAGCGCCTGTAAATGCTTGCCCTGCCTAAGGAAAAACTCAATGAATAACAGCATCGTCGTTCTCGGCACCCAGTGGGGAGACGAGGGAAAAGGCAAAATCGTTGATCTTTTGAGCCATGACGCTGACGCCGTCGTTCGCTTCCAGGGCGGGCACAATGCCGGCCACACACTGGTCATCAATGGCGAAAAAACGGTTCTCCACCTGATCCCGGCGGGCATACTGCAAGCCGGCGTTGAGTGTCTGATCGGCAATGGCGTGGTGCTCTCGCTTAAAGCCTTGCGGCAGGAAATCGAGGAACTGGAGCAAAAAGGCGTGGATGTGCGCTCGCGCCTGCGGATCTCGCCAGCCTGCGCCATCATCATGCCTTATCACGAATTGCTGGATCGGGCGCGCGAAGAAGCACGCGGAAACCGTGCCATAGGCACCACCTGCAGAGGAATCGGCCCGGCGTATGAAGACAAGGTGGCGCGCCGCGGCTTGCGGACATCCGATTTGCTCAACGAGGCCGCACTGGCCGAAAAAATTGGCCACGTTCTCGATTACCATAACTTTGTACTCGAGCAGCGCTTTGGAAAGGAAGCGGTGTCCTTTGACAAAATAATTGAGGAGGCGCTGGAACTGGGGGATTACTTCGCGGATATGGTAGCCGATGTCAGTGGGCGCCTCTATGACTTGCGCGAAGCGGGCAAACGCATCATGTTCGAAGGAGCCCAGGGCAGCCTGCTCGACATTGATCATGGCACCTATCCCTATGTCACCTCTTCCAATACCACTGTAGGCGGCGTGTGTACAGGCGCCGGTGTTGGCCCCGACGCCATCGACTATGTGCTTGGAATTACTAAAGCCTACGTGACAAGGGTAGGTGGTGGACCATTCCCCTCTGAATTATTTGACCGGGCCGGCGAACGCCTGGCGCGGCGCGGAGATGAATTTGGCGCCACCACCGGGCGGCCCCGCCGTTGCGGCTGGCTGGATGCTGTCGCCCTGCGCAGAATGGTGAAACTGAACGGTGTCAGCGGCTTGTGCGTGACCAAACTGGATGTGCTGGATGGTTTCGATGAGATCAGGGTCTGCACAGCCTACCGACTGTACGGCGAAACACTGGACGCACCGCCGCTTGATGTCACCCAATGGTCAGATCTGGAACCCGTCTACGAGAGCTTCCCTGGTTGGCAGGATTCTTCAAGGGGCGCTACCCGCATGGAGGATTTACCACCCAACGCCCGCAGCTACCTCGAAGCCATGGAAGCCTTGTGCGGCGTGCAGGTACACATTGTCTCAACCGGCCCGGAGCGCAGCGAAAACATCATCCTCAAATACCCCTTCAGTTAATTGTAAGAGGTCGCTTGCGGCCGAAGAGTTCAATAACAAAGTAAACACAGTCAACAAACGACATTCGCGCCCAAGGATGCTCTTACAAGAACTGTAAGAGGTCGCTTGCGGCCGAAGAGTTCAATAACAAAGTACACACAGTCAACAAACGACATTCGCGCCCAAGGACGCTCTTACAAGAACTGTAAGAGGTCGCTTGCGGCCGACAGACTCTGAAAAAATCCCCCACAAAATGCACTTCTGAATCGGCATTTTGATTGATCCTGATCAAGTCCAGAAGGCTTGATTCTTTTAACATATGTCACTAAATTAGATGTATCTAATAAATTGCATCAATTGAGAACTTTAGTTTAGGTGTGAACATGAAGAGCTCGAACAATAAATGGCAGCTTAGCCTGCTTGCAGTCTTTCTCCTGATAACCGTTCCTGTCTGGTATTTCACCCGTGCAGAAGAGAATATCGAGGTCGACCACCCCTGGGACAGCATGCCCCGCCGCCCGGCACATGTAGACCACAAGGATCTGTTTGAGGGATTTACCTTCAATAACGGTCCTGATGTGACGGCTGCATGCCTGGCCTGCCATGAAGATGCCGGTGAGCAGGTTATCCATACGGCCCACTGGCGCTGGCAATCCGAACCGGTATTGATTGAGGGCAGGGATGACCCGGTCTCAGTAGGGAAAAAGAACAGCATCAACAATTTCTGCATCGGTATCCAGGGTAACTGGGCAAGCTGCACCGCCTGCCATGCCGGTTACGGCTGGGAAGATGAAAATTTTGATTTTGAAGAGCAGACCAACGTAGATTGCCTGGCCTGCCACGACAACAGCGGCACCTACCGCAAAGGACAAAAGGGCCTGCCCATGGAAGGTATAGACCTGATGGCTTCAGCCAAAAGCGTTGGCGTGCCCACCCGGGAAAATTGCGGCGGCTGTCATTTCCGTGGTGGCGGTGGGGATGCGGTCAAACATGGTGACCTGGACGAAAGCCTTTATTACCCCAGTGACGAACTGGATGTCCACATGGGACGTTACGATTTCGTTTGCGTGGATTGCCACCAATCCGAAGATCACATTATAGGTGGGCGCTCCATTTCCGTCAGTGTGGACAATAAGAACCAGATCGCGTGTACCGACTGTCATCAGCCAAAACTGCATGCAGACGCCCGCATCAACGTCCACACCGACACGCTGGCCTGTCAGACCTGTCATATTCCTGCGGTGGCCCTCAAACATGCCACCAAGACACACTGGGACTGGTCACAGGCAGGTGATGACAGCAGGGAAGAAGACACCCACGAATACCTGAAGATCAAGGGCAGTTTTATTTATCGCCAGCGGCTCAAGCCTGAGTACTACTGGTTCAACGGTGTTGCTGACCGCTACCTGCTGGGTGATCCGGTTGATAACAATGGCGCCACAGCACTGAACCTGCCAAAGGGTGATATTCGCGATCCAGAGGCCAGAATCTGGCCGTTCAAGGTACATCGCGCTACGCAACCGTATGACATCGAATTCAACTACCTGATGCAGCCTGTGACCTCTGGTGAGGGCGGCTTCTGGAAGGATTTCGACTGGGATAAAGCCTTGCAACTGGGTGCTGAGATCACCGGCATGAATTACAGCGGAAATTATGGTTTCGCCGATACTGAAATGTACTGGCCCCAGACCCACATGGTAGCGCCCAAGGCACAAGCCTTGCAGTGCCAGGCTTGTCATGCGGAAGAAGGAAGAATGGACTGGAAGGCACTGGGTTACCCGGGTGATCCGATCCGTTGGGGTAGCAGGGAGCGGGTGCACAACGGAGATTCCCCCGCCACACCAGCGGGCCAGCAGGCAGGGGCGGAATAATGAATAATAAAAAAATCATTTTCCTGGCAGTGCTGATGACGATCAGCTTCGGCGCAATGGCCAACGATTTCCACCCCGGCTTCCCCCTGCTGGACAAGAACGGTCAGTTGGTGGTTGAAACGGGCAAGGCATTTTCAACCATGGCCACCTGTGGCCAGTGTCACGACGCGGCTTATATCGCATCCACCAGTGATCATGCCGATGCGGGTGCACAGCAACTGGGTTCCGGCTCCGGCCATCACGATTGGCAGGCAGGTCCCGGCTATTACGGTGGTTGGGATCCACTGCGTTACGATAGTGCGTTCGGAGACGAAGGAGAGATTGAATCCGATGAATGGTTGAAGCTGTTTGGCGCCCGGCACGTTGGTGGTGGCCTCGTTTCCGACCGGGTGGAAATGGATTGCTTGTTGTGTCACAGCGACCTCACTGACCAGAGTGAACGCGCTCGGGCCCTGCAGCAAGGTGATTTCGAATGGGCAAACTCCGCACCGCTTGCGCAACGGGATATCGTCATCAAAGTTGATGATGGCAATGTTGCCGATAGGTGGCAGTGGAATCCAGCCATGTTCGAGGCGGATGGTTCCCTGACCAAAGGTCTGCTGGATATCCACAAACCCCGTGATGAGAACTGTGCGCAGTGCCATGGACAGGTGGACAACTCGCTGGATAGCCCCCTTACCATAACAGCAGATTTGTCGGGCCGGAGCATGACCGACAGAACCGGCCAGATTTTCTCGCCGCAAAAGTTATCCAACAGCGGCCTCAACCTGGCGAATAAAGATTCGCTGACCCATGCCTTTGACGTGCACAGTGACCGCGTAGTAGCCTGCATCAATTGCCACTACTCACTGAATAACCCGGTTTACTTCCAGCAGCGCGAAGAGAGCCGTCCGGTACACCTGGATTTCGATCCACGCAGGCTGACCAGCGCCGAGTACCTGGAGCGCCCCTTGCATCAATTTGCCAAAGGTAAATCCATCCTGGGCCTGGCGGCCGCCGGAAGCGAGAATAGTTTGCGCCGTTGCGAATCCTGCCACGATGCCGGCAACGTACACGACTGGCTGCCGTACAAGGAAAGACATTTCAACTCCCTGTCCTGCGAGTCATGCCATATTCCCAGACTTTATGGACCTGCCTTGCAGACGCTGGACTGGACACTGGTGGATCGTGACGGCCAGCCGCAGCGCCAATACCGCGATATAGAAGGCGACCCGGCCACCGCACAAAGCCTGATCCAAGGTTACCGGCCGGTCATGTTGGCCAGGGAGAATGTGGGTGGTAAACGCAAACTCGCCCCCTTCAACCTGGTCACCAGTTGGTATTGGCTGGAAGGTGATCCGGCACGTCCCGTTACCAGGCAAGCATTGATTTCGGCCCTCTACCCGGACGGCAAGTTACACTCCGATCTGCTGGCGGTGCTGGATGAAGATCATGACGGCCGCCTGACTGGCGCCGAGTTGCGCCTGGACTCCCCTGAACGGGCAGAAGCTGTGCGCCGCCGCCTGGAAGAAAGCGGCCTGTCCAGTGTCCGCCTTGACAACGAAATCACGCCTTTTTCCATCAACCACAACGTCGTGAATGGTCAATGGGCCACCCGGGAATGTTCGACCTGCCACAGCGAAAATTCCATCCTGGCCGCGGCGATGCTGCTTTCTGACTACACGCCCGGAGGCATGACTCCGTCTGACGGCATCTACCCTGAAGTCAGCCTGAATGGCGGCATAGAAAGCCTGGACGACGGTGGTAGCCTTTACCAGCCCGATACCCGGGCAGATGGCTTTTACATCATCGGCCTGGATCACGTGGGCTGGATCGATATTCTCGGCTTGATGATGTTGTTCGGAATTTCAGTGGGCGTCACCGGCCATGCGCTGGCCCGGTTTTATTTCAATCGCAGGCGCGCCCGCTTGCATCCTGCTCAACATCGTGCGACCAGGCGGGTTTACATGTATGACAATTATGAAAGGCTCTGGCACTGGTTGCAGGCCGCCGCCATCATGTGTTTGCTGGCCACGGGATTAATCATTCACAAGCCGCATATCTTCGGGATGTTCAGTTTTGGCTACGTCGTGCAGGTGCATAATGTGCTGGGTTTCATTTTGGTGATTAACGCAGCGCTGGCATTGTTCTACAACCTGGCCAGTGGTCAAATCCGCCAGTACCTGCCTGAGCCAAAGGGTTTTGTTGGCCGCTCCCTGGCCCAGGCAATGTATTACTCACGGGGTATATTCGCCGGCAAACCACACCCCCTGGAAAAGACCAGGGAAAACAAGCTCAACCCCTTACAGCAGGTGACTTACCTCGCTATCCTGAACATCCTGTTACCGGCCCAGGTCATTACCGGTGTCTTGATCTGGGGGCTGCAGAAGTGGCCCCAACTGGCCACCAGTCTTGGTGGCCTGCCGATCCTGGCACCTACTCACACCTTGGTGGCCTGGGCCTTTTCAGCTTTTATCGTGATGCATGTCTACCTGACCACCGCAGCAGGCCAGACGCCCGGCGCGGGCATCAAATCCATGGTCAGTGGCTGGGAGGACGTGGAAGAACACCCCCCGGCTACTGTCAGCGAAAATAGTGAAGACAAAGGAGCTCTCAAATGACTAATCAGTCGCGGGCCAAACCCTATATGAACCCCTACCTGGCGGGAACCTTGCTGGGTATAATCCTGTTCCTGGCGTTTTTCATCACGGGCTCCGGCCTGGGCGCTTCGGGAGGGCTCAACCGCCTGCTGGTCTATGTGCAGAACATAGTAGCCCCCGAGCACATCGACCAGGTTCCCTACCTGTTGAAAATGGCGGGGGGCAGCAGTAACCCGCTGGAAAGCTGGATCGTATTTCTGACTGTCGGCACCATTTTCGGCGGCTTCATCTCCGGGCTTTTCGGCAGACGCGTAAAGATCGAAACCAATAAGGGCCCGCAGATCAGCAATACGACGCGGTGGATCATGGCTTTCATCGGCGGCGGGTTAATGGGTTATGGCGCCAGGCTGGCGCGGGGTTGTACTTCCGGCCAGGCTTTGTCCGGCGGAGCCGTGCTGTCCGTCGGCAGTTGGCTTTTCATGTTCGCGGTATTCGCCGGGGCCTATGCCTTTGCGTACTTCCTGCGCCGATTCTGGAATTAGGGGAAAATCATGACAATATTTCCTCTTCCTCTGACTGAACTCCTTGGCCAGTACGGTTCGTACTTCATCTACCTGCTGGTCGGGGTGGCCTTCGGTGTGGCACTTGAAACAGCCGGTTTCGGCAATTCGAAGAAACTGGCGGCGCAATTCTATTTTAAAGACCTGACGGTGTTTAAAGTCATGTTCACGGCCATCATCGTGGCCATGACATTAATCTTCCTTTCATCGGCAGTTGGCCTGCTGGACTACAACCTGATCTGGGTGCCGCCAACCTACTTGTGGCCGGGCATCGTTGGCGGTCTGGTCATGGGCGTGGGGTTCATCGTCGGCGGTTTCTGTCCCGGCACCTCCCTGGTGGGCATGGCTACCGGCAAGATAGACGGATTTTTCTTTGTCGCGGGTGTGCTGTTCGGAATCTTCATGTTTGGTGAAACCGTCAGCAGCTTCGCTGTGTTTTTTGAAAGCTCCTACATGGGCCGGTTCACATTGCCCGAGTACTTCGGCCTGAGCTACGGCATAGTCGTTTTACTGATCGTAGTCATGGCGTTGATGATGTTCTGGGGCGCGGAAATAGTCGAACGGGTAATGGGTGGTGAAAGCGCGCAAAAAGCGCCGCGTTGGGGCGTGCCCGCTGCCGTCGCACTGGTCGCCCTGGCAGCTGTGAGCCTGGTCATCGGCCAGCCGCAGACCGCAGACCGCTGGAAAAATATTGAGGCGGAAAAAACTGCGCAACTCGATGGACGGGAGGTCCAGATTGCCCCCGCTGAATTGTTAAGCCTGAGTGGTGACGTCAAGGTCAAGACCGTTTTGCTGGACGTGCGTGAAGAGCGTTATTACAACCAGTTTCATATCCAGGGCGCCACGCGCCTGCCCGAAGATGAAATCGTTGACAATGCCCGCGATTTTATATTTGAGCCGGCCAATACCGTGTTCGTGGTCATGAGTAACGACGAAACAAGCGCCACCGAAGCATGGAAGGCATTGAAGGCGGAGAGTGTCCCCAACGTGTACATACTCGAAGGCGGCGTCAATAACTGGATCCGGACTTATGCCGGTGAAGAGTTCGTGCAAAACAACTTGATCCGGAATCATGAAAACGATTATCCGGCATGGCGTTTTGATGCAGCCACCGGTTCACGCCACCCGGCAGCCGAGCCCAATCCGCACGCATTCGAAATCGAGTTTGAACCCAAGGTGAAACTGGAGCTGAAACGCGCTCCAAGCAGTGGCGGCTGCGGCTGAGTTGTAAGAACGAACCTTGTTGGTGAAAAACGCCGTGTCACCAAGCGGAGGCGGTTAGCTGCCTTCAGGACACGCTCAAGACGTCCATGTGCGCTAATCGGCTGTTCCCGACAGCCCGATTGTCCTGCAAATAGCCAGCCAATCTCTCCCCTTGGCACGGCTTTATTCGCGAACAAGGTTCGTTCGACCCCCGTCCTGTTACAGAACCGTTGCTAATGCTTCGATAAAATAGTCCATGTTGCCTTCATTGAACGATGCAACATTCACCCGCGCTGAATTTACGGTATAAATCGCAAATTCATTCTTCAGCCGTGCTACCTGTTCAACCGACAGGCCCAGGAAAGAAAACATCCCGGACTGCCTTTCCAGGAAGGAAAAATTCTTGCTGATTCCACTTGCTGCGATTTTTTCCGACAGGATCTTACGCAAGCCGTTAATACGGTTGCGCATTCCGCTAACCTCGCTGATCCAGAGTTCAGTCAATTCATCGGAATGCAGGATGATCTCGATGATGCCGGGGCCGTGAGCCGGTGGCATCGAGTAGCTTTTGCGTGTCAGGGAGTGAATCACGGATTCCACGTCGGCTGCTTTTTTCTCGTACTCACAGACAATCGAAAGGGCGCCGACACGTTCCCGGTAGACGGCAAAATTCTTTGAACAGGAACTGGCCACGATGACTTCGGGGCATTTTTCGGAAAACAGTCGCACGGCGAGAGCGTCTTCTTCAACGCCGCGTTCGAAACCCATGTAAGCCATATCGACCATGGGTGTAAACCCACGTTCGGCAGCCAGATCGGTAATGGCTTCCCACTGTGATGGGTCGGGACTGACTCCGCAGGGATTGTGGCAACAGGCGTGAAACAGGACGACGTCGCCGGGCCCCCGGTTCCTGAGAGCCGACATCATGTCGTCGTAGCGCAGGTCGCTGTTTATTTCATCGAAATAGGGATAGCTTTCCATTGGCAGGCCGGCGGCCGGGAACAGGGCCAGGTGATTGGCCCAGGTCGGGTCGCTGGCCCAGAGTGTGGCTTCTGGCCACGCTTGCCGGATCAGGTCTGCTCCGACGCGCAGGGCGGCGGTGCCGCCCGGTGTTTGTACGGTCCGGACCCGGCCCTGAGTGATCGTGTCGCTGTCGTGGCCGAAAATCAGTTCACCCATGGCGTCATTGAATCCGGCAACACCCCGGGGTCCAAGATAGGACTTGGTGGTCTGTGTTGCGATCAGGGTTTTCTCCGCCTCCACCACGCATTTGAGCATCGGTGTGTTGCCGGTTTCATCCCGGTAAACACCGATTCCAAGGTCTATTTTCCGGGGATTGGCATCTGCTGCGTAAGCTGCGAGAATACCCAGGATCGGGTCAGGGGGTACTGCATTGAGATTTTCAAACATATTAACGGGATCCGTTGGTGGTTTCTAAGGGCGTTGTAAAAAGGTCATAACTGATTCTCGCCTGTGTGGAGTCACAGGATCAAGATAATTTTCATCTCACTTGATCCGGCTCAAGCGATTTAAAAAAAAGCCCCGCAAGCGGGGCTTTGATTTCTTTTTTTTTGCCTGCCGTAAATCCGGCATTATTCTAGTTATAAAAAACCTGGTGCCCAGGAGAGGACTTGAACCTCCACGAGCTAATGCTCACTGACACCTGAAGCCAGCGCGTCTACCAATTCCGCCACCTGGGCAATAGGCAGAGGAAAGGGGAATCCTCTGCCTGGGGGTGGCCCGCCGGTAAGGGGTAACCTGCGAACCGGAGCGTACTTTAGTGATTCAGGGGCCGTGTGTCAATCAAAAACTGGCAACATTGTGCGCACAATAATATGGATATAAAAGACATTGTCAGGGCCGATTAATTTACAATGCGGGAATGAATTCAATTCCTTACAAACCATTATGACAAATAATCAAAAAAACAAATCCAGCGGCTCCAGGATAAAGGCTGAGGCCCCCGACCGGCAGGCCATTCTCACTTTGCTGGAGGACCATGGCAGGCCCCTGAAACGGCAGGATATGATTGAGCGCCTGGATGTGGAGTCCGCGGACAGCCGCGAAATATTGCGGCGCCGGCTGAGGGCCATGATCCGCGATGGCCAACTGATCAAGAATCGCCGCAATGCTTATGGTCTGCCGGCGAAAATGGACCTGGTGGCCGGCCGGATCAGCGCCCACAAGGACGGTTACGGTTTCGTCATGCCCGACGAAGGCGGTTCCGATCTTTATATTTCATCCCGCCAGATGCGCAGTGTGCTGCACGGGGACCGGGTTTTGGCCAGCGTGATCGGCGTGGATGCCCGGGGCAGGCGCGAAGGCGCGATTAGGGAAATCCTGGAGCGCGCGCATGAAAAAATCGTCGGCCGCTTCGTAGAGGAAAGCGGCATCGCACTGGTGGTCCCGGATGATCCCCGGATCAACCAGGATGTGATCATCCCGCTGCCCGACACTGCCGGGGCTCGCCCGGGGCAGGTGGTGGTGGCTGAGATCGTCCAGCAGCCCGGCGAACGTCAGCCACCGGTGGGTCGTGTTATCGAAATCCTGGGAGAAAGCGGTGCTCCGGGCCTGGCGACGGAAATAGCCATCCGGAATTTCGGCTTGCCATATGAATGGCCTGAAGGAGTAGAAGAGCAAGCCGGGGCTTTCGGCGAAAAAGTAACCCAAGCGATGATCAGTGGCCGGCGCGACCTGCGCGATCTTCCCCTGGTTACGATTGACGGTGCTGATGCACGTGATTTCGATGACGCAGTTTTTGCCCAGCGCCGCAAAAATGGGTGGCGTCTGGTGGTGGCCATCGCTGATGTTTCTCATTACGTGAAACCCGGCAGTGAGCTCGATCAGGAGGCGGAGCACCGCGCCACTTCGGTGTATTTCCCCGGGCGTGTCATCCCGATGCTGCCCGAAGCCTTGTCCAACGGCCTGTGCTCGCTGAAACCGGACGTGGGGCGCCTGTGCCTGGTGTGTGACATGTCGATCAATGAAAAGGGCCACGTCACACGTTCACGCTTCGATTCCGCAGTTATTCGTTCACACGCGCGCCTGACCTATCAGCAGGTTTGGGACTGGCTGGTCAGTGGTCGCCAGGAAATCCAGGGCCCGCAGAAATCCAAGCAAAACATGTCTGAAGTTTCCCGTTCCCTGAAGGATTTGCATGGCCTGTACCAGGCCCTGCGTCGTGCCCGGACCCGGCGCGGCGCCATCGATTTTGAAAGCACTGAGGTGAAGTTCCTGTTCGATGAACGAGGCGCCGTGGCTGATATCGTGCCGGTTGAGCGCAATGACGCACACCTGCTGATCGAGGAATGCATGATCACGGCCAACGTGGAGGCCGCAAATTTCCTGTTGCGTCACCAGATTCCCGCGCCGTTCCGGGTTCATGAGCCGCCGCCGGCCATGAAGCTGGAACCGCTGGAACAGTTTTTACGCAGCCTCGGAATTCGCGTTCCCTGGAAAGTACGTCCCAGTCCCCGGGATTTCGAGCAGGTCGTACAGCAGGTAAAGGGCAGGCCGGATAAATCCCTGATTATGGCGGTGCTGTTGAGAGCCCAGAGCATGGCTACATACCAGCTTGATAATACCGGCCATTTTGGCCTGGCGCTTGAAGCCTATGGACATTTTACTTCACCTATCAGGCGTTACTCTGACCTGCTCGTGCACCGCGCGATTCACTACGTATTGGAGCACCGGAATAGCGAGGGTTATGGATACACCGGACAGCAAATGGCAAAACTTTGTGAACAGAGTTCCCACCGCTCACGGCGTGCAGAGGAGGCCGAATGGGATGTGAATGGCCGCCTGAAAGCCTACTTCATGGAGCAGCACATTGGGGATGAATTCAAAGGGCAGGTGACAGGTGTCACCTCATTCGGCCTGTTCGTTGATCTGGAGAAAAACCGGGTCAGCGGCCTGGTGCACATTACAACTCTGCCCAATGACTATTATCATTTTGATTCCGTGATCCACCGCCTCACCGGGGAACGTAGCGGGAAAGTCTTCCAGTTGGCGCAAAAAGTCAACGTCCGGGTGGTGGCAGTCAATGTGGACGAACGGAAAATTGATTTCGAACTGGTGAGCTGATGGCAAAAAGCCCGGCAAACTTATTGATCGGCATTCATTCCGTAGAGTCAGCCTTGTCCAATATGCCGGGCCAGGTGCGGGTCATCAGACTCGCCGAGGAATGCCACAACCCGCGGGTTCGTAAGCTGACGAGCCTTGCCGGGAAACTGGGCATACAGGTAGTGACAGAACCGCGGGCCCTGCTGGAGCGGCGTAGCGAAGGTCAGCGGCATCAGGACATCATCGCCGAATTCGCCGCCGAGAACCTGCTCACCGAAAAAGACCTGGACCGGGTGCTGGAAGCCATTGAAGGGCCCGCGTTGTTGCTGGTTCTGGATGGTGTGCAGGATCCACACAACCTGGGTGCCTGCCTGCGTACTGCCGAAGCGGCAGGTGTCCATGCCGTGATTTTGCCCAGGGACCGGTCAGCGGGCTTGACGCCGGTTGCCAGGCGCGCCGCATCCGGCGCTGCCGAGGTGCTGCCGATCCTGATTGTGACCAACCTTGCACGTATTCTGCGCCAGCTGAAAGAGAAAGGTGTATGGTTGCTGGGGACCAGTGACCAGACGGAGCAAAATTTGTATGAAGCCGGTTTGAGCGGTCCGATGGCGCTGGTGATGGGTAACGAGGAGAAAGGTATGCGCAGACTGACCTCTGAATTATGTGATTTCCTGGTACGGATTCCCATGCACGGTTCCGTCAGCAGCCTCAACGTTTCCGTGGCGACAGGTGTCTGTTTGTTCGAGATGAACCGCCAAAGGGGTGAACAATGAGCATGCAAATAAAGTGCGAGCTGATTCTCCCGCACTGGCTGGAATCCTTTGTGGATGACTGGCCAGATCCGCTGGAAACCGTACAACAGAGAATGCTGCTTGCGGTATCGCTCTCCGCGGAAAATGTCCGTCACGGCACGGGTGGCCCCTTTGGCGCAATCGTGGTTGAGGATAAAAACAGCCGCCTGCTGGGTGTCGGAGTCAACCTGGTGACTACGGCGGAGCTCTCCATAGCACACGCGGAAATGGTGGCCATCAGCCTGGCCCAGAGCGCCATCAACAACTGGAACCTGGGTCATGATTCAGATGTTCAGCTGGTGACTTCCTGCGAGCCCTGCGCCATGTGTTTTGGAGCAGTGCCCTGGTCCGGTGTGACCAGCCTGGTTTGGGGCGCAAGCAAGGACGACGCGGAGGCAGCCGGATTTGACGAAGGCGACAAGCCCGCCAATTGGGTACACTCGCTGGAAATTCGCGGTATACGAACACAGGCTGACGTGCTCAGGAAAGAAGCTGCAGCCGTCCTCCAAAAGTACGCAAAAAAAGCAGGCGCCATCTACCACCCGGGCCAACTGTAATAGGCCACTTGCTAGCGACCGCCTCAGTAAGAGGTCCCGTGGGGCCGACGATCCTTTTCGACAACCCGGGCCAACTGTAAGAGGCCGCTTGCGGCCGACCACTTTTGTAAGAGGTCCCTTGGGGCCGACAACTCCAGCAATTCATGCGCTGTGTTGGTGATCTGTGAATTCCTTGAAACTTACTCACAATTGACCGCCCTGGCTGGTTTGTTGTGGTCTTGACCGTTATCTCTACATGATTTCCTTTCGTAAATCATCCAGATACCGCTGCATCAAATCAGCCCGGCGCTGTGCTTCTTTGCGCCCAGCATCGGTCTTCATCGTTGCAGGCAGCTTGAAAAGCTTGGCGTAGAAATGGTCGATGGTGAATTGCCCGTCATCCGGATCGCGTTCGTCACAGAATGGATCTTCGTTATCGCACAGGGGGCGGTTTAGCCTGCCGCCGACCAGCAGGCAGCGCGCAATTCCGATGGCGCCCAGGGAATCCAGGCGATCCGCATCCTGGACCACGGCGGCTTCCAGGGTTCGGGTCGGGATATCAGCCGTGTAGCTATGTGCTTCAATGGCGTGAAATACTTCGGGGAGAAGCTTTTTCGGGTAGGCATTGGCCGCCAGGAATTTGGTTGCCGCCCCGGCTGCAAGTTTCGAACCCTGTGCGCGTAAAGGGCTGTCTTTGGCCACAGCGATGCAGTCGTGCAGCCATGCAGAGGGCAGGGTAATCAGAGAATTACATTTTTCAATATCAGTAAGATATGTGACATTCTTTACAACTCTATTTATATGATTGATATCATGTGCGGCATCGGCTGGTGCCATATCAGACAGGAATACACGGCATTTTTCCTGCAACCAGTCCAGGTTCAACGCTTTTTCCCCCGGTATTTTTTGGACGGTTTGCGTTTTGGCCCGGCGGTCCGGTTTCCACGACCCCTGATGGACTGAAGGGAAAGGCTGCTGCCCATGGTTGGCAGTCCGACATCTTCGCGCAGAATCCCATGTTCCCGGGGTGTAATTTCGGACCAGTGCCCCACGCGTAAGCGCTTGGGCAGAAACACGGCGCCGTAACGCACCCGCTTAAGGCGGCTGACAGTAAGGCCCTGGGACTGCCACAGGCGGCGTACTTCGCGATTGCGGCCCTCCAGGATGGTCACGTGGAACCAGTGGTTTTCACCGCTGCCCCCGGCGTCCCGGATGTCGCTGAATCTGGCCGGTCCATCCTCGAGTTCAACTCCCTGGCGTAAATTCTGGAGGTGCTCAATGTTTACCTCGCCCCGGATTCTGCAGGCATACTCCCGGTCGACTTTGTTCGACGGGTGCATCATTGCGTGGGCAAGTTCACCGTCGCTTGTCATCAGCAACAGGCCGGTTGTATTAATGTCCAGCCTGCCGACCGCTACCCAGCGGGCGTTTCTAATAAAAGGAAGCCGGTCAAAAACAGTGGGGCGATCAGTCGGATCCGAGCGCGTGGTCAATTCACCTTCCGGTTTGTTGTAAATCAGGCTGCGATGCAACACCGGTTTGGCGACAACCCGCCAGGGACGATCCTCGAAAGTGATGGTGTCACCAGTGGACACCGTCTGCCCCAGGACGGCCGGTGTATTATTGACCAGCACTTCACCATTGCCGATACGTTTCTCTATGGCGCGGCGTGAGCCCAGGCCGGCTGATGCCATAACCTTTTGAATGCGTTCAGCCGGCGGCGGTAGAGCAGAAGATACTTTCTGTTTTTTTCTCATAATTTGCTTGTTTGAGTACCCGGGAGCAATTAGGTTTGTGTAAGGGGTCGCTTGCGGCCGACAGGCTCTGGAATATGTCGGCCCCAAGGGACCTCTTACAATTCGGTCGGCTCGTTTACGGGTTCAGCTTCATCAACAGGCTCCGGCTCATCAAAAGGCTCAGCTTCGTCCACAGGCTCCGCTTCAATGACAGGCTCAAGCTCAAGTTCCGGCTCGATGCTGCCCATGTCCATGATTTCCGCCAGTGAGGGCAGGTCGTCCAGGCTCTTGAGGTTGAAATAATCGAGAAAAACCTTCGTGGTGCCGAATAATGCGGGCTTGCCGGGTACGTCCCTGTGTCCGATAACGCGGATCCATTCACGTTCCTGCAGGGTACGGATGATGTTGGTGCGGACCGACACGCCGCGGACTTCCTCGATGTCGCCGCGGGTAATCGGCTGGCGGTAGGCAATGAGTGCGAGAGTTTCCAGCAATGCACGTGAGTAGCGCTGTGGCCGTTCTTCCCGGAGTCGGGTAACCCATGGGTTGACTTCCTGCCTTACCTGCAGCCTGAACCCGCTGGCTACTTCCTTCAACTCCAGTCCGCGCTCCTCGTAATCGGCTCCCAGTTCCTGCAGGGCCTGTCCAATTTTGGAGTTGCCGGGCTGTTCCTCATCGCTGAAGACCGAGGCAATCGTAGTCAGGCTCAGCGGCTCACCCGAGGCCAGCAACAGGGCTTCAAGTACATTTTTCAGCGATGTTCGCGCCTGGTCACCAAGGGTGGACATAGACTTTATCTCCGGCTTTTCACGTAAATTTTCCCCAGGGGCTCATTCTGCACGATGTCGACTATCTGCTCCCGTGTCAGTTCCATCAGTGCGAGGAACGTTACTACGACGCCCCTGCGGCCTTCTGCTGCGGTGAAGAACTGGGAAAAGTTCAAGTACGGATTATCACGCAGGCGGTCGATGATCCGGGTCATTCTTTCCCGCACCGACAGGGGCTCCATCTGTACGTGATGATGGCTGAACAGATCAGCCCGGCTCAGCACGTCCCGCAGAGCGGTCAGCATGTCATGCAAATCAACATCGGGAGGGACCTGGATCACCTTGCTGTCTTCCATGAAAGCCTCGGCCAATAAGAAGTCCCGGCCCTCACGCGGTAAGTCATCCAGGTCTTCAGCGGCCTTCTTGAAGCGTTCGTATTCCTGCAGGCGACGCATCAGCTCCGCACGCGGATCGTCTTCTTCCTCGTCATCCCCTCCCTGGCGGGGCAGCAACATGCGAGACTTGATTTCGGCCAGTATCGCGGCCATGACCAGGTATTCTGCGGCCAGTTCGAATTGGAGTTCGTCCAGCAGGCCTATATAAGACATGTACTGCTTGGTAATTTCCGCGATCGGTATATCCAGGATGTCCAGGTTCTGGCGGCGAATCAGGTACAGCAACAGGTCCAGCGGGCCCTCGAACGCCTCGAGGAAAACCTCCAGAGCTTCCGGTGGAATATACAGGTCTTTAGGCAACTGCGTAAAAGGCTGGCCCTGCACGAACGCAAAAGGCATTTCTGCCTGCTGTGCCTCGGTGCCGGATTGGTGGTCAACTGCTTCCAAATGTACTCAAATCCAGAAATATATTATTACTGGAAGTTTATCACGCCTTGACCCATGCGCAGGACCCGGGGTTGGCTTTCGGTCAGGTCAATCAGGGTAGTGGGTTCAAGGGGGCAGTAACCAGCATCCACGAACAGGTCTACCTGGCCGTGAACCACATCAAACAAGTCTTCCGTATCGAAAATTTCATCTTCCATGTCGGGCAGAATCAGGGAGGAACTCAATATGGGCTCGTCGATGGTATCGAGTATCGACTGGACGATGGCATGGTCCGGTATCCGGATACCGATGGACCTGGTCTGTTTCTTCTGCTCGGTTCTCGGTACATTGCCAGTGGCTGGAAGAATAAAGGTGTATGGACCCGGAGTGAGCTGGCGGACCAGGCGGTGAGCCCAATTATCCAGCCGTGCAAACTGGCTGATGTCCGACAGGTTCCTGCAGCAATAGGTGAAAGGGTGGTTCCGGTTGAGTTGCCTCAATCGAACAACGCGCTCGCGTGCTTTACGGTTACCGGCGCGCCATCCCAGCGCGTAACCGGAATCTGTCGGATAGGCAATCAGCCCGCCACGTACGAGCACGCCCACGATGTGATCAATCACCCTGGGTTTAAGCCCTTGCAGCCTGACTTCGATTCTTTCGCTCATTGACCGAGCCTTGTGTATTAGAAGCGCGACATTTTAACCTCAAGAGCTTATGTCTGACCAACAATTCCAGGATCATTGCTGCGTTTTTTTCCAGAACCGGGGTCAGACTCGAGAACCTGACCCCGGCTGTTGAGGCCTTTACTGCTTTCCCGCAGGATCGTAAGCTTTCAGCTTCCCTGGACAAATCTGGAAAAATCATGTGGTACGTCATCTATTCAAAAGATCGTGAAGACAGCCTGCAGGCCCGGCTGGAAGCGAGGAGCGCCCACCTTGAACGAATCAATGCGCTGCTTGATGAGGGCCGTTTGTTGCTGGCCGGCCCCAGGCCAGCCATCGATGCGCTTGATCCGGGTCCGGCAGGCTTCCTGGGATCCCTGGTGGTCGCGGAGTTTGATTCGCTGGAAGATGCCTGTGACTGGGCCGATGCGGATCCTTATATCGAATCCGGCGCCTACCAGTCGGTGGAAGTGACGCCATTTAAACTGGTGATGCCGAAATGAACCCAGCACAGCGCCTGGCGGAGATTCGCGCACGGCTGGAAGCTGAACTTTCCCCCGAATCCCTGCAGGTGGAAGATGAAAGCCATATGCACGTCGGACATGAAGGAGCGAAAGGGGGTCTTGGGCACTTCCGCGTGCTGGTGGTTTCAGACAGGTTCCGGGGGCAGTCCCTGATCAAGCGCCACCGCCAGGTTTACCAGGCAATGGGCGAGCTGATGCAAACCGACATCCACGCCCTGACCATAGAAGCCTTTACGCCGGATGAGTTTTGAAAGTTTTCAATCTTTTGGCGACCAGCCAGGGCTCTGGTGTTCGGCGGTGATGGTGGTGTAAATACCTCCGCGCACGTTGAAATCGGCGGTTAGGCGGATGTAGCGGGGATTGAGTGCTTCCACCAGGTCGTCAAGGATTTTATTGGTCAGATCTTCGTGGAATCCGCCTTCATTGCGATAGCTCCACAGGTAGATTTTCCATGATTTAAGTTCAACACAGAACGCGTCCGGAATATACTCCAGTTTCAGTGTTGCAAAATCCGGTTGGCCTGTTTTCGGGCACAGGCATGTGAATTCTGGAGACTCGATGTGAATGGTATAATCCCGCGACGGTTTGGGATTTGGAAAGACTTCCAGTTCTCTGTTTGCTTGCTTGCTCATGGCGTCTCCGGAAATTGCCTGTTACATTAACGAAAAATCAAAACCAATCAGTTTAGCCATTAAATGAATAAAACTTCAATGCCGCCGTGCGCGGCAATCAAAACCGGATACGAAGGCAGCAGGCGCGGATGAGATTGTCCTCGATCAAGATGGCAGGATTCAAGTCCTTTGTGGATCCCACCACGTTTCATGCACCCACCAACCTGATCGGCGTGGTCGGTCCAAACGGATGCGGTAAGTCGAATATCATTGATGCCGTGCGCTGGGTGATGGGCGAGGGTTCGGCCAAAGTCCTGCGCGGCGAATCGATGAGTGACGTCATTTTTTCCGGTTCTTCGGGGCGGAAGCCGGTGGGCACAGCAACGGTTGAACTTGTCTTCGATAATTCCGAAGGCCGCGTTGGCGCCCAGTTTGCCGGTTACAATGAAATTTCCCTCAAGCGGCAGGTCTCGCGTGACGGCGTCTCGGTGTATTACCTCAACGGCAGCCGCTGCCGCCGCAAGGATGTGCGCGATCTCCTGCTGGGTACCGGCCTGGGTTCACGCAGTTACTCCATCATCGAGCAGGGCATGATCTCTGAAGTCGTGGAGGCAAGGCCAGAGGAGATTCGCGGGCACCTTGAAGAGGCCGCCGGCATTTCCAAGTACAAGGAACGGCGGCGGGAAACTGAACGGCGAATCAACCACACCCGGGATAATCTCGCACGCCTGGCTGATCTGCGTGAGGAAGTGGGCAAACACCTGAACCGCCTGAAGCGTCAGGCCAGCGCAGCCAAACGGTATCGCAAGCTCAAGCAGGAAAAAAGAGAGCTGGAATCCCGGCTAATGACGTTGCGCTGGCGCAAATTGATGGACAGGATTGAGTTGGGCGGACAGGAACTGGCAAAAAAGGAAACCAGCCTGCAGGAGTGCATAGCCCGGCAAAGGGCCAGCGAGGCGGCGTTGGAAAAGCTGCACCAGGAACAGGGCCAGAGCAACGAAGCATTCAGCGAAGTACAAGGTGAGCTCTACGGTGTGGGCAGCGAAATTGCACGCCTGGAACAGATCATTGAACATGCGAGGGAGTTGCAGGAAAGACAGAAGCAGGAATTCGAGGAAACCGAGTCGGCTCTGAAAGACCTTGAAAAGCACATGGGGCTGGACAAAGTGCAGGTTGAGGAACTGACCCGCGGCCTGGCTGAAGTTGAGCCGGCCCTTTCCGCTGCAGTCGATGCCGAAAAGAAAGCCGGAAAAACGTTGGATAAGGCCGAAGGTGCTGTCCAGGTCTGGCAGAAGCATTTCGAGGAGCATCACCTGCAAAACACGCAAAGCAACCGTGTGGCAGACCGGACCCGGGCTGATATTGAAGTCCTGGACCAGGGGCTGATGCAGGCTTCACGGCGCCTGGAATCGCTGTCTGAAGAAACCGCATCCATGGATGCTTCCGGATTACACGAAGACCTGGAAGGCCTTTCTGCGGAGTCGGTGAAACTGGCTGCCGAAGAACAGAAAAAGCAGGGAGAGCTGGATGATTTGCGCTCCGGCCTCGCGCAGGCACAGTCTGGCCTGCGTTCATCTGAAGATGAATTTCGCGAGACACAAAGGGAACTGCACACGCGAGAGGGGCGCCTTGCATCCTTGCAGGCGTTGCAGGAGGCGGCGTTGGAAGACCAGTCCGGTGAGGCCTGGCTGGCCGCCCAGGGGCTTGCAGACGCTCCCAGGCTGGCGAAGTCTATCGAGGTCGGGGCAGGCTGGGAAACCGCTGTGGAGACCGTTTTGAGCCATTGGCTCCAGTCGGTCGTTACACCAGCGGGCGAGGGCCATGGCGAGGCCCTCGGCAGCCTCGAAAACGCCAGCCTGGATTTGATAGAGGATCAGCGGGACAAGGTCAAAGCGGTCAAGGGGACTCTTGCCGCCGTCGTAGACGCACCGGATGCCGTGATTGACTCGCTCAACCGGGTCAAAATATCGGATTCCCTGGAACAGGCCTGGTCAGCAAGAGACAAGCTGGACGCTGCGGAGTCGTATATCACCCGTTCCGGTGAATGGATCGGCAAGGGTTGGGCTCGTGTCGCCCGTGGTCAGCCGGGGCAGGACAGCATGCTGGCGCGTGAGAAAAAAATCGCCCGTCTGGAACAGGAAATTGCCCGGCTGGTTTCAGGGACGAAAAAGATGGGCGCTGCCGGCGAGCAGGCCAGAGACGAAATCCAGCAGCAGGAATTCCGGATCAACGAAGCACAGGCGGAGGTCAACGCCCTGCATCGCAAGCGCAGTGAAGTGGACGGTCAGTTGGAAAGCCGGCAGTCCAGTATTACCCTGATAGCAGGGCGGCAACAAAACATCAGCGGGGAAATAACGGAGCTCAGGCAGCAGATCAAGGCTGACGAATCAGCCGTAAGCTTCGCTCGTGGTGAGCTGGAAAAAATGCTCGGACAAATGGCCGGTCTGAAAGACGAGCGGGACGCCCTGGATGCTCAACGCGACCAGTTGATGGCGGAACGTGACAACGCACGCCGTGGACTGGCCGAGGCCAGGGACAAACGGTATGAACTGGCATTGCGGGCGGAGTCGCGGCGGGCCAGTCTCGATTCCCTGCGCCAATCGCTGGAGCGTATGGATTCCCAGATCAGCCAGTTACAGCAACGATACCTGGGTCTCAGCGAGCAACTCGCAAAGGCCGGGCAACCGGACCAGAAGCACACCACTGAAATGGAAGCACTGCTGAAGCGGAGGCTTGAAACCGAGGCACGGCTTGGGCAAGCCCGTCAGAAAGTCCAGGAGCTTGAAAACGATTACCGTGAAAAAGACACTGACCGCCAGCGCGCCATCCAGAACTCCGATGAAATCCGGCAGACTCTTGAAACAGCCCGCTTGCAGCAGCAGGAAATTCAGCTCAATGCCCGCAATATTCAACGGCAGGTGGAAGAGCTGGACGCGGACGTAAACGAGCTGGCGGAATCCCTGCCTGAAGACGCAGATCCGGAGGCGTGGGAAACCGAGCTGGAAAACATGCAGATACGGATTACACGGCTGGAACCGATTAACCTGGCGGCGATCCAGGAGTTCGAGGAGGAACGCAAGCGCAAAGAATACATGGATGAACAGAATGACGATCTGTGCAAGGCACTGCAAACACTTGAAAATGCCATCGCTAAAATAGATCGAAAAACACGTACGCGCTTCAAGGATACCTTCGAGAAAGTGAATAAGGGCGTGCAGGAGCTATTCCCCCGCTTGTTTGGCGGTGGTCATGCTTACCTGGAGCTTACCGGGGAAGATCTGCTGACCACTGGTGTGAGCATCATGGCCCAGCCTCCCGGCAAACGGATCAGTAGCCTGCACCTGTTGTCCGGCGGGGAGAAGGCATTGACAGCCGTGTCCTTCGTGTTTGCCATATTCCGTCTGAACCCGGCGCCGTTCTGTATGCTTGACGAGGTCGACGCACCATTGGATGATGCCAACGTGGCCCGTTTTTGCAGCATGGTGAAGGAAATGTCAGATACCGTGCAATTCGTTTTTGTTACGCACAACAAGATCACAATGGAAATGGCTCATCAGATGAGCGGCGTGACCATGAGTGAGCCTGGCGTTTCAAGGCTCGTGCAGGTCGATGTCGCTGAAGCAGCAAAATTGGCTGGCAATTAATGAATTCCTGACCAGCCCGGAGAAACAAACATTGGAAACTTCAACACTTCGCTGGATTATTATCATTATCGGGGCCCTGGTGCTGGGCTCGATTTTCCTGTTTGGTAATCCCAGGAAAAAGCGCACGCCCCGCGCCTCGCGCCGCGAGGAAAAGAGCAACGCCCAGCGGCGGGAACCCACGCTGGACAGCCCTTATAAAGCTGAGGATGGCGAACTTGATACCAAATCAGAGGATGTCGCGGAAACCAGCCAGGGTGAACTTGATATCGGCGGCGTGAAGCCGGCCGCACCGCGAAAACCGGCTGCCCCTCCACCGGAGAAAATTGTGAGCCTGTTCCTGGTGGCCCGGGATAATCACATTATCAACGGCGCCGAGCTGCTGCAGTCCGCAATCAAAACCGGTATGGAATTCGGCGAAATGAGTATTTTTCACCGTATTGAGGAAGGCGCGGATAAATCCGTGTTCAGCCTGGCGAATGCCGCCAAGCCGGGAAGTTTCAGCCGGGATGGATGGAACACTTTCGAAACCAGCGGCGTGGTTTTGTTTATGGCCCTGCCGGGTCCTGCTAATGCTCTCGATGCCTGGGATTCCATGCTGGCAACCGCCAGGCGCATAAGTGAAATCCTTAACGCGGCGTTGCTGGACGAGGAACACAAGCCCTTCACGCGTCAAAAAGAGGCCCATATCCGAGAGGAAATGAGAACATACGACAGGAACAAGACCTAGTACTCCTTCAAGATGATAATTACGGGTTCAGAGGCACCCAGATGAATCAACAGGCAGCAGAACAGCGCATTGGTGAGCTTCGCACCGAGATTGAACAGCACGACTACCGTTATTACGTCCTGGACACACCCTCGGTTCCTGATGCCGAGTACGACCGCCTGATGCGGGAATTGCAGTCGTTGGAGACCGAGTTTCCCAGGCTGGTCGTTCCTGAATCACCCACACAGCGGGTGGGTGGCCAGCCCGCAAATGGTTTCGAAGAGGTGCGCCACCGCACGCCCATGTTATCGCTGGCCAACGCATTCTCAGCGGAGGAAATTCAGCAGTTCCACGAGCGCGTGATCAAGGGGTTGGAAACCGGTCACGTCCGCTATGTCGCCGAACCCAAGCTGGATGGCGTCGCCATTTCCCTGCGTTATGAAGCAGGCCGCCTGGTGCAGGCCGCTACGCGCGGTGACGGCGCTACCGGCGAGAACGTGACCTTGAATGTACGCACCATCAATGCCATTCCATTGCATCTTAAACAGCGGGGGGAGCAGCAGGGACAATCCCCCGTTTGGCCATCCACCCTCGAAGTCCGGGGAGAAATCTACATGCCGCTGGCCGGGTTTGATGCCTGGAACGAGCAGGCGCGGCGGGAGGGCGTCAAGGAACTGGTTAATCCACGCAATGCGGCTGCCGGCAGCCTGCGCCAGTTGGATCCGCGAGTAACTGCAAAACGCCCCCTGGCTTTTTATGCATACGGCGCTGTAGCTGCCGGGGGCTTGCCGGACAGCCATTTTGAAGTACTACAGTTCCTCCGGGCATGGGGTTTCCCGGTCAACCCGGAAGTGCGGCAGGTTGTGGATGCACAGGGCTGCATTGCCTACTACATTGACTTGGCCGCAAAGCGCGACACCTTGCCCTACGATATCGATGGCGTGGTGTTCAAGGTCGAGTCCAGGGATCAGCAGGAGACGCTGGGTTTTGTCAGCCGCGCTCCGCGCTGGGCCATCGCACAGAAGTTCCCGGCGCAGGAAGAGGTTACCCGTCTGCTGGACATTGACATCCAGGTGGGGCGCACCGGTGCACTGACTCCGGTAGCGCGGTTGGAACCGGTCTTTGTCGGTGGCGTAACGGTAACCAACGCTACCCTGCACAACCTGGATGAAATCCGCCGTAAGGATGTACGCGTCGGCGACTGGGTGGTGGTCAGGCGTGCAGGCGACGTGATCCCGGAAGTAGCCCGTGTGGTGCTGGAAAGAAGGAAAGGGGAACCCGCGGAGTTCCAGATGCCGGTTTTCTGTCCGGTCTGTGGCTCGGCGGTCGAGCGCATCAAGGGTGAAGCCGTGTTTCGTTGCAGCGGCGGTCTGTTTTGCCCGGCGCAAAGAAAACAGAGCATCATGCATTTTGTGTCCCGCCGCGCAATGGATATCGAAGGTCTGGGTGAAAAACTGGCCGATCAGTTGGTCGAAAAGGGCCTGGTGAATTCAGTCGCCGATCTGTACAGGCTGACCCGTGAGCAGTTGGCCGGCCTGGAGCGAATGGGCGGAAAATCAGCCGATAATCTCTTGCAGGAACTGGAACGCAGTAAGAAGCCGGATCTCGACCGTCTGCTGTATGCCCTGGGAATACGCGAGGTGGGAGAGGTCACCGCTCGTTCACTGGCAAGGCACTTCGGAACCCTGGAACGGATCACATCAGCCAGTGAGGAGGAATTGATCGAAGTGCCCGATGTGGGTCCGGTAGTTGCCAGCCGCGTGCATGCTTTTTTCCAGGAAACGCACAACAATGAAATCATCGCTTCGCTGGTGCAGGCGGGTCTGCGGTGGAAGGCTCTGGAAGCCTTGCAGGGGGAACAGTCACTGGCCGGTCAAACCTGGGTGTTGACCGGTGCATTGGGCATGCCAAGGGCAAAAGCAAAGAACATGCTGGAATCACTTGGCGCAAAAGTGTCCGGTAGTGTTTCGGGCAAAACCTCGGTAGTACTTGCCGGGGAGGACGCCGGTTCCAAGCTGAAAAAAGCCCAGTCGCTTGGAGTAGAAGTAATCGACGAAGCCGCATTCCTCCAACTAATGTCAGAGCACGGAATAAACCAGTAAGAGGCTCCTTGGGGCCGAAGGGTTCAATTACAACATGTGCACAATCTACAAACGCAGTTCGCGCCCAAGAACGCCCTTACAAAACCTGTAAGAGGTCGCTTGCGGCCGAATCGCTCGTCAGTACGCTGTCTTTAAGGTAGCGCCAGCTTGTACACCGGCGTTGGCCGCCGCTCTGTACTCACATACACATCCAGTGAATCAAACTCAAAAGTAACCGCTTCATCATGCAGTCCGGGTGGTCCAATATACTCAAGCGGCGTTTTCAGGAAAGCTTCGGCCCATGACTCGTCCTCTGCGCGTTCGAACAGATACAGGCTGCGGTAGGTGATTACAGCAGCACGTTTGCCATCGCTTGAGATATCCATGCCGGTTGGCTGGGAAACCCATGCACCTCTTTTTTTGCTGCTGAGAAGGTCGGCCATGGTCGGTGGCCTGAAGACAGGTACTTCACCCAGGTATTGCAATTTCGCTTTGCCGGCTTGCAGCGCCTCTTCGACAGGCAGTCCATACAGGCGCGGAGGATGATCCCGCTTGGTAAGGAACAGGATCATCTTGCTGGCAGGGTCATAGGCCATCGCTTCGCAATCCCGTGGTTCGTCCGGGTATCGGACTTTTTTCTTGTGCGCCAAAGCCACCTCAATAGGGTAGGTCCCGCTTGCCGACGGTTGGGGTTCTGCGACAAGGTACAGTTTGATGGATTTGTATCGGGTCTTGTTGTCCCCGATGTCGCCCAGCACCAGCAATGGTCCGTTCTCACCCGGTATGCGGGTTATGTCTTCCCAGTCCCGGTTCTTCGCATCCCGGATCGTGAGTTTGCCCAGATGGCGCCCGTTTTTGTCAGCAATATAAATCGAAGGGCTGCCCCCGTCATTGTGCAGGAAGAACACGCCGCCTTCACCGGACTGAATACCGCTGACCTCGTCCAGTTCCTTTGACTCCAGGAGAGCCGTAACCACGAATCCGGTTTCCGATTTATCAGCAGGTTTTGGAACTTCATCGGCGTTGCAAGCGGCGAGCGGCATCAATAACAGGGCCAGGATAAGCCAGGTTTTCATAAGCAAGTGTCTCCTCTTTCACGGACAGTATAAAATCATCCCACATTCAAGTTCCGAAATATTGAGGCAGCTCATGATCAGTGCACTACTGCGGCTTTTTTTCATCTTCCTGTTGGTTTTAGCAAGCCAGGCTGCCCGGGCAGAAAGAACCGATGTGATTTATCTTCAAAATGGCGACCGGATCACCGGTGAAATCAAATCGCTGTTTCGCGGCAAGCTGGAGTTCAAGACTGACCACATGGGTACGGTATTCATCGAGTGGGATGACATCCGGGAAATTGTCAGCACAACCGGACATTCGGTCGAACTGACCAATGGACAACGATTTTACGGTCCCCTGGAGAAACCGGATAATGCGGATATGATGGTAGTGGAAACCGTGGATGGACCTGTAGGCTTGAATATACTGGATGTTATCGGGATGTATCCGGTAGAAGCCAACTTCTGGGACCGGCTTGATCTCAGCGCCAGCCTGGGTTTCAGTTGGGACAAGGGCAGTAAAGTAGGTAAATACAATCTGGGGCTTGACGCGGTTTACCGGCGGACTGAATCAATGACGCGGGCAAACTTCAGCACGGAAATTACGACGCAGGAACAAGTCGATGACACGACACGTACGGTGTTAAACGCCAACCATTTGATTTTCACGCGGAACAAGAAGTTTCGGGTTTATTTCGGAAATCTTGAGCAAAACGATGAACTGGGTGTTGACCTGAGGGCCTTGGCCGGTGCAGGTTATGGCTGGGTTCCCATTCGGTCCCAGAAGAACTGGTTCTCACTGTCAGCGGGTCTCGACATCAACCATGAAATTCCAAAGTTGGGTGACGCTGAGACCAACCTGGAAGCTGCGGGTATGATGATTTATGAGTATTACAAGTATTCCACACCGGAACGCTCGTTCAAGACCAATTTGACGGTTTTCCCGAGCATCACCGATTTTGGCAGGTGGAGGGCAACTTTTTCCACCGATTTCAAATTCGAGTTGGTCGAAGACCTGTTTTGGCAACTGGATTTCTACGCCACTTACGACAGCGCTCCGATTTCAAAAGACGGCGCGAGCAGCGACTACGGCGTCACTTCAGCGGTTGCCTATAAATTCTGAATTTGCGTGCTCAGGCCGGATCCGCCGACGTTTGGGGTATCACCGGCGCCATTGCGGGCTCGTTTCCATCTCTTATCGCGCGGTAATGCGGTGAAGTAATTTCTACTCCAGCCATGTGGAAAGCATCCAGTATGTTGGCATGCAGATCTGAATATACTTTCGGCCGCATATCGGCCCGGCGCGTGCGCGCATTCAGTTCGTAGGCCACATAGTTGTCATCCAGTGCTGTCTGCAGAACAAACGGCTTTGGTTCCTCCTCGATGTGTTCGGTGGCTGCTGCAGCGGATAACAACAATTCCTGAACTTTCGGCCAGGGAACGTCGTAACCGATGGTGATGCCGGTGTGCAGCGTGATTCCGGCTTTTTTTGCCTGGGTAGAAAAATTAATGACCTTGTCGGACATGATGGCTGCATTGGGGATCGAGATTTCAATGTTCTTTGGTGTCAGGATTCGCGTCACGAAGGCGGTACGCTCTATAACTTTTCCTTCGCTATCGGAGATGCGAACCTGATCGCCCGTCCGGAATGCCCGGGTAAACGTAATGACGATCCCCGCCACGACATTGGCGACTGCACTTGTCGATCCGAGGGAAAAAAGTACGCCGATAAAAATCGACACACCCTGGAATGCCGGGGAATCGGAACCGGGCAGGTAGGGGAAAATCACCACGAGGGTCATTGCAATAACCAGCAGGCGGAGCAGAGCAAAACTTGTTTTTGCCCATTCAGGATAAAACCCCGGTATCCGGATACGGTTCCGCTGAATGCCCATAAATACCAGCTTTATCAACCTCAGCAGCAAGTGCGCAAAGAAGATGATAACCAGGGCGGTGATGAGATCCGGAATATAGTCAACGAAACCCTGCCAAATTCCGGATACTGCACCGCGTATTAAACCGGTGCTCTGTTCCGCGAGATCACGGGTCCAATGGAACAAACCCAGTACGGTGTTCAGGAAGGAAATGATGATGAAGATTCTCAGCACCCAGCTGATCACCTGGAAAGTCCGGTTAAGGATGGCCGCCACTTCAGCGGCAGACAGGATTTCCTGCTTCTGTATTCGCAGGGGCTGCACATCACTGTCTTCTTTGAGCACGCGCCGCGAAAGGGCCCTGAACCCCCTGAAGACCAGCGCGTAAAACAGCCAGTAGATCAGGATAACGAATACGGTCAAAGCCAGGTTGGTGGCCATCACGGTATAAGAATGATCGCCAATCATCGCGGTCAGCCATTCCTGCAATGTCTGGATCAATTCCAACATATGTGTAAATTCTCCCTCTTATTGATTTTCCGAGTATATCAGTATGTTGTAAGAGTTCCCTTGGGGACGAATGTAAGAGGCCGCTTGCGGCCGACCGTTTCAAGAACAACGTGTGCACAATCAACAAACGCAGTTCGCGCCCAAGAACACTCTTACATTCGCGCTCAAGACGCGATCCTAGCCCGCATATCGCTTGATGGTGGACCAGTAAATTGCTAATCAGTCAAAGGTTTAGTAGTTTGAAAGACGTGAAACTACTGCTAATTTTCAATCCGCATGCGGCCATGAGCCGCGCCGCAAGGCTGTTGCCGGATATTCGCAAAAGCCTTGAGCGAATCGCTGCAGTTGATATTGCCCCGACCCGTCATGCCGGCCACGCGGCAGACCTGGTAGCTGAAGCGGACCTGGGTGCATTTGATGGCCTTATCGCCGCAGGCGGGGACGGCACACTGTTCGAAGTCCTCAATGGCCTCTACCGGAAAGAACCGCAGGAACGGGTTCCTCTGGGCCTGGTCCCGGTCGGCACCGGTAATGCCTTCGTCCGTGACCTAGGGCTGATGCCCGGGGAGTGGCAAAAGGGGATTGACATCATCGCCCGGAATCAGCCTCGAAAGGTGGATGTCGGACGCGTGCAGACCCGGTCAGAGACTTTCCATTTTCTCAATATCATCGGTATGGGGTTTGCGGTGGACGCCGGGATGACGGCCAAAAAGCTGAAAATGCTGGGTAATGCGGCCTATACTCTGGGCACCTTGTGGGAGACAATTAGCCTTAAAAGTTATCCATTACATATTGAAATTGATGGAAAAAATATCAGGCAAGATAATGTTTTTGTCGAAATTTCAAATTCCCGCTATACGGGTACCAGCTTCCTGATCGCACCCGATGCCCAGATTGATGATGGGCTGCTGGATGTCACGTTGCTGTCCAGCCTGCCGCGCAGGCGATTGCTTCGATTATTTCCCACCATCTATAGCGGCCGGCACGTGCAGTACGAAGAAGTATCGACTTTCCAGGCGCAGAAAATCAGGATTCACGCACCTGGCGGGCGATTGCTTGCGCCGGATGGTGAATTCCACGGCTCGACGCCGGCTGACATCAGCTGCCTTCACCGGGATCTGGAAATATTCTGGACCTGACCAGCCCCTGCTGGCTACCCGATACCTTCGATGGTACCGTCTGGAAGCAGCTTGACCTGTAGCGCCTTTGGTTTCCTGGGTAAACCCGGCATGCGCATGATGGCCCCGGTCAGTACAACGAGGAAACCCGCGCCGGAATTTATCTGGATGTTTCGTACCGTGACTTCAAAATCCCGCGGCCTGCCGTGCAGGGCAGGGTCATCCGACAGTGAACTGGGCGCTTTGGCAATGCAAATGGGTAGCTTGTCCATACCCAGTTCTTCGATTTTCTTCAGATCCTTTTCGGCTTCCTTGGTAAATGCCACGTCACGGGCGCCGTACATACTTTTGCTGACAGCTTTGACTTTTTCGACTACCGGGGTGTCCAGGTCGTAAAGTGGCTGGTAATGCCGCCCGCTGTCGATGGCAGCCATCACCTGGCGGGCCAGGTCTTTTGAGCCTTCACCACCCTCTGCAAAATGCCGGGACTCAGAAAAGAACACACCATCCTGGTCAGCGCGTTCCTTCACCAGCCGGATTTCATCATCCGTATCGGCCTCGAACCGGTTCAGTGCGACGATGGGCCGTTTATTGAACTGCCTGACACTTTCAATGTGCTTGTCGAGGTTCTCCAGGCCACGCTGAACTGCCTGGGTATCCGGCTCAGTCAGCCGGTCCTTGGATTTGCCACCGTGCATCTTCAGCGCGCGGATCGTAGTCACCAGGACAACCCCGTCAGGATCCAGACCGGCCGAGCGGCATTTGATGTCAAAGAACTTCTCGGCGCCCAGGTCAAAACCGAAGCCGGCCTCGGTGATGGCCCAGTCGGAAAAATGCATGGCCATGCGGGTTGCAAATACGCTATTGCAACCATGCGCGATATTGGCGAAGGGTCCACCGTGAATGAACACGGGTGTGCCTTCAAGCGTCTGCACCAGGTTAGGATTAACAGCGTCGCGCAATAAGGCAAGAATTGCATCGGTGATGCCCAGGGCTTTCAGGAATACGGCCTCACCATCATAGGTATAGCCGATCAGGATACGATCCAGGCGTTGGCGAAGATCATCAAGGTCATTGGCCAGGCACAGGATGGCCATGATTTCAGATGCAGCCGTAATGTCGAATCCGCCCTCGCGGGGAATCCCCTGGAAACGGCCGCCCAGTCCCAGTACGATTTTACGCAGGCTGCGGTCATTCATATCCATGACCCGGCGCCATGCCACGATCCGCGGGTCGAGTTGCAGTTTGTTGTCCCAGTAAATGTGGTTGTCGATGGAGGCTGAAATCAGGTTATTGGCGGATGTAATGGCATGAAAGTCACCGGTGAAGTGCAGGTTAATCCTGTCGACCGGCAGGACCTGGGAATAACCGCCGCCGGTTGCACCGCCCTTCATACCAAGGCAGGGGCCCAGCGAGGGTTCGCGCAGAGCGAGACAAACGGATTCGCCGAGCCGGTGGAAGGCCTGACCCAGGCCGATTGAGGTCGTGGTCTTGCCTTCTCCGGCCGCTGTGGGTGTCGTTGCGGATACGAGGATCAGGTGGCTTTTAGCCGTCCGTTGCCTGGGGCGTGAAAGTGCGTCCAGGTGGACTTTCGCGATTTCGTTTCCATAAGGAATCAAGTCCCGGTCATCGACGCCCAGTTGACTGGCGACAACCCGGATCGGTTCGACATTGGCCTGCGCGGCAATGGTGGTATCAGAAAACATTTTGCACGCTCCTGTAAATTAGTCCGGACTCTTTGGTGCGTAACTGAACCTCTGGCCGCCAACGGAGGCTTCAGCCATTAGTCCGCCAGCGGCAACGGTAAAGATAGCCACACCGGAATCGTAAGCGGCGTCTGCTGAAGCCCCTGCCGTGATGGCCACGGCTGATGCCTGGGCGCCAAATTCAAAGTTGCCGCGCTTGAAATGATTCAGCGCAGTCTGATCTTTGAAGAAAATGAACTGGGAATATTTCTGGCCACCGAGTTGAAGGCCGATGGAGGCCTGCGACATGGAAGCGAAACCATCCACCAGCTCATTCACGATGACCAGGCCGCGCCCGAAAGCACCACCAACGACTATGCCGCCTTTGCCCACACTGGGTAAGACAACATAGCCGGCAGCATCATCAAAAAATCTCTGGATGCCGGGGTCTTTTTGCTTGATTTCCAGAATGGCTTTCTGGACGTCCAGCTCCATTTTGTCGGATGTGTTGGGCTCGAATGCCAGTACTTTGCCGCTTAACAGGACAAGAGCTGACAAGGTAACAAATGCTGCGACTTTGCGCATGTTTTTCTCCGGGGAGTTTGTGATGGAAAATCAGGAAGATTCCCGGGCCTGCGCGGCCCGGGATGATCAGTATGCGGCGTAGATTATCAGAAGGCTTCGTATTTGAACTTCTGCCCGCCAACACTGGCTTCGTACATCAGGCCACCGCCGACATTGGTGAATACGGCAACACCCTTGTCGTAATCGGCATCGGCTGATGCACCCAGAGTTACCGCAACGGCAGAAGCCTGGGCGCCAAGCTCGAAATTGCCACGCTGGAAGTGTCCCAGTGCTGTTGTATCTTTGAAGAAAATAAACTCGGCATAGACCTGGCCACCCAATTGGAGTCCGATGGTCACCTGGCTGAGTGAAGTATCGGCGATTGCCTTGTCATTCACGATGACCAGACCTTTGCCATGTGCGCCACCGATGCCGATGCCGCCTTTACCAACCTTGGGGAATACTGCGTAGCCGGCTGCGCCATCGAAGAATTTTGACATTCCCGGATCCTTTTCCTTCATATCGAGAATGGCCTTGGCCACGGACAATTGGATCTCACTACTGGTATCGGGTTCAAAAGCCAACAGATTGGCGGTTGCGGCCAGTAATACAAATGCGATAAACGAAAGCGCTGCTTTGCGCATGGTTTTCTCCTTTGAAATTGAAATTTCGGGTTTGTAATATATATAAAACTGGGAATCCATTACCAGAGCGTCCTGACGACGAAGTCAGCTGATAATTAGACCATATTCTGAGTATTTATACTAGAACCTGCCGTGCTTGGCTCGGCGGCTGGCCGGTCCATCCTTTGTACGCCCTTGAAAATGAACTGACTTCCGAAAAGCCCAGCAAAAAGGATATCTCAGTCAGTGTTTTGCTCCTGTCCTGAATGTATTGCTGCGCCAGCTCTCTGCGGATTTCGGTTAGCAGGTGCTTGAAGGAAGAATCCTCTTTTTGCAGCTTCCGGTGCATATTGCGCGGCGTCATGTGCAGGGATTCGGCGACAGAGGTCTCGCTCACGTTGCCGGAACCCAGGTTATCAATAATGGCTGCCTTGGCGCGGTTAAGGATGTCTGCTTTTTCCCGGTGGGCAAGGTACTTGACCACGATGTGTTCATTCAGCTTGGCCAGTTGGTCGTTCGAGCCGGTCAGCCGTTTGTCCACTTCTTCGCGGGCAATGACAAACATCGTGTGCTCTGCCTCGAATTCGATCGGACAGCGGAACAGCTCAAAGTAGTAGCCGGTGTCTGAAGGTTCCGTCTGCCTGAAATGCACCTTTGCCGGATTGAAATCCTTGCCGGCTATAACGCGGCAAATTTTGGTCAGGATTGCGAGCTGCCCTTCCTCTCTAATCCGTTCATTCAACAGTGGCAACTGCGCATCGATGATCACGTTGAAAAACTGCCCGTCTTCTTCCAGCTTGACCATCAGTTTTTCATTGATGACACGGGCATAACGGCTCAGGCGCTGGAATGCCGTTCTCAAGCTGGAACTGGCGAGCCAGGCAAAACCCAGGGAGCCCAGGTGCGCAGGCCGGAAGTACTCCGCACCCTTGAGACCAAAAAAAGGATCACCGGACAGTTCTGCAGCCTTCAGATCCAACCGCTGATATTGTTCCAGCGAAATCCTGGCCCCCTGATCGAACAGGGCTTCGGGATCGATGCCCGCTTCTTCAAACAGGGGTCTCGGGTCAATGCCGTAGCCTCCCAGTTGCTTCCAGAGCGCACCGAGTGAAGGGGCAAAGACGGTCATATGCGGCTTAGCCCCGGCAACTCATGCAATATGCGGGCTCGCCTTGCCATGGCAGTGAGATTCATATAGATATTTTCGCTGAGTTTGGTCATTTCAGTCAAACGAATGTCCAGTCTGGTCAAGAGATATCCGGGAACTTTCCGTACTCTACCATCCATGTACAGAGGGGGCGCAATTAACGTGTCTGCAATGAAATGGTTAACGAGGTTAAAATGAAGTCCGGTACCATAACAAATGAGAATCAGGATTCCTTGCAGCATACCAACGGGATTAACGAGGCGCTGTTGCGGTCAGAAATCAGTTTCTGGGACGATATGATCGCTGGCTGTGGCCCGGCACACCCTCTCGAATCCCTGGAGCGAATGCAGCAGGCACTGGCGCTGGCAGAATCGCGCCTGGCTACCTTGTTCAGGGGCTATCAGCATGCAAATGCATCTGATACCTTGAACAAGCTTCCATCCAACGTTTACTCGATTTCAAGCAGCAGTGCGTCTCGAGCACGAAATTCCAAATTGCCGGGTCAAAAATAACCGGACAGCCAGCCTACATCCTGGCCAAAACCCGCTTCAGTTCTTCATCGTACAGGGGGTCACACCCGGGTTGGTTTGTTACCGACATGTACCATAATGCAGCCAGCTGGTCATAAAGACGGCAAAAAGCTTTCAGCCTGGAAAAATGTTCTTTCCCGATTGTTCCGAAATAAGCGCCAAGGAGAATTTCAACCCGATCAGCTTTCAGCTGGTGGTGCTGTACAACAGTCGCCAAGTCGAAATACGGATCACCGACAGCCGAGTATTCCCAGTCGATCAGCCTAACGGTCCCACCGCCAATGATGTTGCTGTGAACGAGATCATTGTGGCAAAGGGCAGGGTGCCTTGTTTCTGACAATAGCTTTTCCGCCAGCTTTGCGGCCTGCTCCGCAATGCGTGTGGCGCTATGTGTACCGGCTTCCCTGGCGCAGGCCAACGCTGTCACCCATGGTGCAAATACAGGTCCTCGTGGCGCCAGAGTGTGTAATTGGCGCAAGGTCACCGCCAGCGCCCCCAGATTGACCGGGTCATGGACATCCACAGCGCTCCAGGCATTGCCGGGAATCCAGGAAGTAACCAGTACACCTTTATCCGGATCTGACCAGATGATCTGTGGACCAATACCGGCTACGGATACCGTTTGTAAAACCTCGAGTTCAGCACGTCGATCCAGGCCAAGAAGCCTGGCAAGCGGCTTGTCCAGTCGTGCTACAAACTGCGCATCACCGGCCGTCAGCAGCCAGCTGTCACTGGCGGGCCCACCGGCCAGTTTTTTAAGGATATCTGCACAGCGCAGCAGTTCAATCCCATCAAGAAGAATTTTCTGATCGGGGGTGGGATCAAACACGATCCGCATCCATGCTTTTTCGCCATTCACGGTACCCGATTACAATCAGTGCGAGATAGAGGACAAAGAGTAGCGCCGTGAGCCACAGGCCGCGGCTGACATAAAGGTAAACTGAAACAGAATCGATAATGAACCAGTAGTGCCAGTTCTGGATGATTTTCCTCGCTACCATCCAGGTGGTCACGATGGCGCCCCAGGTGGTGAAGGAGTCGAGGTAGGGCATGGCTGCACTACTGTAACGGGACAACGCGAAGCCACTTGCCAGGGTGAACAGCAGGATTAAAACGAGGGGGGCGATGTGACGATTGAGAGGCCAGCTTCTGACCGGCATTCTATTTCCCGGCCCCTCACCATGCTTCCAGCTGTACCAGCCATAAACCGCCATTGCGATATAGAACACTTGCAGGGCTGATTCCATGTACAGGCCGGCCTGGTACATCAGCACGATATAGATGCTGGTGCTGAGGATGGCGGCAAACCAGCAGGCAATATTCTCGCGAATCGCCAACACGAGGTAAACAAGGGCCAGCACCACCGCAGTGATTTCCCAGGCCGACATGGACTTGAGCGCATCGCTCAACTGTGCTGACAGTTCAGTCAATGTTGGGAAATCTCCCGATCTCGAGATCAGAATTCAGATATCGGGTAACAAAAACGACTTTTTGCTCTCCGGACATGCTCTCGTGAATGCTGGTGTTGATTGCGGTGGTCACTTGTTCAAATTCTCCCCTGAGCTGTGTACTGAGCTGGTTCGTAACAATTTCCAACCCGGGGAAGGTCCGCAAGCGCAAGATAAATGCCTTGATCGTAGGGATGTAATCCGAATCCAGTGGATACAAACTGATATCAACAGTAATTTTCATGGGTGTCTCCTCTTTATTCATGGGTGTCTTCACCGGTTGTTCATGGGTGTCTTCACTTTTTTCGTTTTTTCGTGGGTGTCTTCAATTTTTCCCGTAGTCATAGGTCAGTGTGATGCCATAGGAGCGTGGATCGCCAAATCTTGTGTACAGCGTGTTCTCGAACAAGGGAGGCTCATTGCCAAAGTAGAATCCGCGAGTGGCGTAGTCTTCATCAAGCAGGTTGCGGGCCCAGGCAGACAGTCCCCAGGCGCCCCATTGTTTTCCGACCCGCAGGTTGACCAACTGGTAGGTATCTGACTGCTGGTCATGGCTGATGTCAAAGTAAAAGGCGCCAATGGCGTTGATGTCCAGGCGAGCAAACCAGCCACCCGGAGCAGTATAGGTCGTTCCAATATTCAGCGTATAGGGCGGAGCGTGGGCCAGGTCACGGTTCACCGCATTTGGGCTCACAGCAACAGTCTTTTCCGATTCACGTATCTTCGTGTCGAGCAAACCGAGTGAACCATGCAGTTGCCAGGTTTCGTTAATCTGCCAGGATCCGCTGGCTTCCAGACCATAAGCGCGGGCATCTCCGTTGTAGGTCACGAACACGAAACTATTCGGATCAAACGGTACCTGCTGGCTGGATTGGCTAAGCTGGGCATCATCACGGTCCATGTAGAACAGCGCCAGGTCACCGCTCAGGCTGCCATCCAGCCAAAGTCCCTTCAGTCCCAATTCGTAGTTCCACAGGTGTTCCGGCTGGTAAGGAATGAATTCGGGACCCAACAAGGCCACGCCCTGCAACGCAGCCAGAGACGGATTGAATCCACCCGCCTTGAAGCCACGGGCGATACGAGCATAACTTCTCAGGTTTTCTTGCCAATCGTGGCTGAATGCAAGGTGGCCTCCCCACATAGTTTCCGAAGGTTCACAGTTAAATTGGGCGCAGCTGTTTCCTCCGGGTGGGTTGTCTGGATAATTGAAATCTCGCCAATCATCATCGTAGTTGGCGTCCCAGTGCTCATAGCGCAAGCCGATCGATAGTTCCATCTTTTCACCGAAGCGGGTATCCAGGTTGCCAAAAAAAGCCAGAGTGTCAGCTTTATATTCGCTGCTGATCTGCCGGTCAGTGAGGCAGGGCGGGCAGTAGTTTTCTTCACCACTGTCATCGTAAACCCCAGTCGACGAGATCTGGTTGTCCTCTTTCAGTCGTTGAACGAAGACACCCATCACCCAGTCGGTCGAATCGTTGAACAGACGCCCCTTGGGCGAAGAAAGCAACCTGATTTCCTGGTTCAGATTGCTACGTTGGCGAGGATTGATGTACTCGTAGTCATAGACATAGTCCCCGTATTGTTCCCATAACTCATCACTGCCCCAGTCGCCGTCATAGCTGAAAAAGATATCTGAATCAACCAGGCCGGTGATACTCACCAGGTCGATCCGGTCATTCAGCGGACCCCTGACGCGCAGGGAACCAGCCCTGGTTTCCTGGCTGTCCCGGCCCGGCTTATCGCTGTGTGTAATATCATCGTTACGCACGGTCCAGGCGTCGTAACCACTGTCGAAATCCATATACAGACCCGTCAGCAGTGCGTTCCAATCATCCGCAAATGACCATTGGAGTTTGCCGCGAGCGGTCAGTTCGTCACGCCCGTTTGTGTCGTCACGGCCGTGGTAGGCATTGTCACGGAATCCATTGCTTTCAAAGTGGTGCAGGGATAGTCGCCCACTGCTGCGGCTGGAAAGTCTCCCGCCTACGGCGGCTCCGATTGCGAAAAGGCCATCGTTGCCGGCGGTAAGTTCCACGTTCATGGAAGTTTGTTCTTCGGGAGGTTTACTTCGCATATAGATGACGCCGGCCAGAGCGCTGGAACCATAGCGGGCACTTTGCGGCCCGCGTAGTACTTCAATCTGCTGAACATCATACAGGCTGGTTACGCCACCGATTCCTGAAAGGTCGATGTCGTCAATGATGAAGCCGATGGAAGGATTGGGTGCGCCTTCGTACTGCTCACGCTCGCCGACACCCCGCAGCTGGAAATAGCGTGCCCGTGAACCCTCGCCAGACAGGTTCATATTGGGAACCATCTGTGCCAATTCTTCGAAATGTTCCACCGTGGAAAGTTGAATTGTCTCTTGGTCCAACAGAGTCAGGCTGGCATCCAGTGCAAGCGGAGAAGTCGATCGGTAGCCGGAGACAATAATTTCTTCCAGGACTGAATCCGGTGAATTGGCATCACTGAATTCAGAACCATGGGTTGCAACTGGCAGCGCCAGCGCAGATAAAACCAACAATTTTCTGAACATTTGCGGATCTCTATACCATATTAGAGATTCGGCGTACTTCTAGCGGGAGTTCGGGCAGATAGTCCTCTTCCTACGCCGGTACAAACCGGATCAGGTTCAAAGGGTCCCTGTATCAAGGTCTCAGGCTCGTTCGAGCCGCCCCTAAGGCCGATACTGACTATAAAGTATTTTTTAATTCAAGACACCCATCACTTTACCTATCGATTTAGTTTAGTTAACCCTGAGGCAGCATTCCGTATCAGACATTGGACACCGCCCTGCGGCTTTTTAAGCTCCAAATACTACCTTCAGTTAGGGTAATCTGATCTGAATAGTTGATAATTTGGTGGAGAAGCGGTCAACAGCCCCGACAAGGTAGATCGGAATGCATGCGCTTAAAAAACATCTAACCTGGTTCGGGAAAGAGACTCCGCCCAAAAGAAACCCCTTTGATGAATCGCCGCCCCATGGAATGTGCAAACTCCCGCAGGAGACTGACCGGGCCCAAAGCACCAAAAGACTGCTTCTCAGTTTGTCTGAGGTAATCCAGTATTGGCGCGGCATCCATGCACAGGCGGTTGAGAATTGGCGGTTGATGTTCCGAAATGCAACCCTTTTTTCCATATTTGATTCCACGGCCTGCCCAATCCACCAGTTCCAGGTAATCCTTCAGGCCAAACGGAATCCCCACATCATCATCAGAGTGTTCAGCAAACGGCCTGAGCACATGATTCTCGGGATGCAGAATCCGCTCTTGTAATGATGTGTAGTCCGATTGTTCAGGAGTCTTAGCTAGCGCTGCCCGGATTGGATTCAAATCTACATAGGCCATGCATGCCAGTACCGCGCGTTCATCCAATAAGGCTTGCGAGGTGAAGCGCCCTTCCCAGAACCTGCCAGTGCAATGATCTTCTTTGTTGGCTATTCGGGCTATGGGTTCATTCAGACATCGCATGAACCAGGACAAATCAAGGAGCCGAATACGCCATGTGGATATCAGGCCAGCCACGTACTCGTGTTCGGCGGCACTCAAATACTTACCAGCCAGAAAACGTTTAACCAGCAACGGTTCTGAAAAAATCCTCGTCCAGCGTTCGGCGACTTCCTGGTCCGACCAGCGTTTCGCCTGCTCTGAATTTATTCGCATGACGATGTGGTAGTGATTGCTCATGATGGCGTAGGCGCACAGGTCTATTGCAAAAATTGAAGAGAGAAGCTTGATTCGATCCACTATCCACTGACGCCGGTGTTCAAAGTTAAAACCTGTGACCGGGTCTCGTCCACACAGAAAGGCCCGTCGAACACAACGTGAAATGCAGTGGTAGTAAGGAGTGTCATCCAACGAAATAAGGCGTTTTCTGGCTTGAGGCATGTGGCCAGTCTATATCGAAATCGGCTGGGTCAATAGGGTGATTTTACCACGAAACTCGTAGGAAAATTGATGAAAGATGGCTGTCTTGTTTTACTTTAGGAAAATTGATGAAAGATGGCTGTCTTGTTTTACTGTTGTTTTACTGTGTTACTTTGACTTAGGGGATTTGGTGACAGGTTTTGTCAATCGTCGACGAAAAAGGGGGCTTTGCAGTTCAGTTTTGAAGTTCAGATACATCCTATCTTATTGTTTATAAATGACCTAATGTTTATTGGCATATAGATTGCATGACATATATGCGAAAGACCAAACTTAAAGGGATTGTTAGAAAGGTACTCAATATTACTGTTCAGGGAGGAACAGGAGATGAAACATTTTTATCAAGCGTCCGGAAGATCGGCCTCAAGAGGGTTTACGCTGATCGAATTGATGATTGTGATTGCGATCATCGCCGTGTTGGTATCGCTTGCGCTACCCGCTTACCAGGACTACTCGATCCGAACAAAGGTCAGCGAAGGATTGAGTGTTGCAGCTTCAGCAAAAGTGGCAGTCGCCGAAACCTGTATGACTGACCCAGCAACAGTTCCCAGCAACAGCAGTGTTGGCTATTCATTCTCGAGTAGTAAATACGTCAGTTCAATTGTCATACGTCATACATGCGAGGAGCCGTGGATCATCATCCGTACAAGAAACACCGGTGCTACAACCGACGTTGTTTTTTCCCTGGATGGCCACTTTGGCCCGGGGACGGGTCGTGTCGTGTGGAATTGCCATAAAGTAGCCGGCGAAGAAAGACATATGCCTCAGAGTTGCCGCGATAATCACGGATTTCCTTAAGAAACCCTGGTTGGCCTGGGTCTGACAAAAAACACGGCTAAATCGACCACTAAACACATCACGACAGACAATGCTAAACAAAAAAGGCCTGCGTTTTTACGCAAGCCTTTGTTTTGTATGGCTCCCCAGGACAGATTCGAACTGCCGACCTAGTGATTAACAGTCACCCGCTCTAACCAGCTGAGCTACTGGGGAATTGCTTTGAGGCGCGGTATTCTCCGTGCTTTGGGCAAGGGAGTCAAGTAGGAGAGCATTTGCTTGCTATTTCGTTTGAAACAATCGCCTGCACGCAGACACCGCCAGGAAAGTTCCCGACTAAGGGCAATGAACTGGATCCAGGTTTTCAGCTTTATCCCGCCGGATTCTACCCAGGTTGGAAATCACAAGTTTCCTTGCATGTTCTGGCCCTCCCAGCCCGCACAAACTGAAGCTGCCATTGCTTCCTGGCGTAGTGCCGTTGGGGTAAAAGCGAAAGTTAGTTCGGCCGATAGAACTGTGAATCATGATGTTATCCAGGCCCTGAGTGTGGCGTAGCAAGTCCTCGCCATCCTGGTGCTGCCGGTCGGTGTTGGAATCGCTGAAAATGATCCAGCCCACAGTCCAGTCTGTTGATTCCGAACATCCCCCGGAAGGACTGCCCGGACAGGCGACCACTTGCGTGTTCCGGTAGATGGCCTGGCTGCGGCCATACAGGAAGTCACTGTGCAGTGCGCTGATTGTTGCGTTCATGCGCTGCCTGGAAGAAAAGTCCTGGAATGCCGGAACGCCCAGGCTGAGCAAAATGGCCGTGATGGATAAAGTGACCATGAGTTCGATAACGGTGAACCCTTTTCGTGTTTGCAAGTCGTGGTATTTCATACCTGTGGAGGGTAGGGGAATAGCGGGGATATTGTAGAGGGAAAACCTTCTGATTCGTGTAGGAAAAGTCTGTTGGTTGCGCTCCTATGTCGCCGATACGGCTTTCCTGATCCGGGATATCGCTTCTTCGAGGTAGTCCATGCTTGTAGCGTAGGACAACCTGAGGTGCCCTGGCGCGCCAAAGGCCGAGCCGGGTACCGTGGAAACGCCGGCTTCGTCTAACATCCAGGAGGCAAGTTCGACGTCATCCCTGATGTCAATTCTGCTGTCCAGAAAACCCTGGAAGGTGGGGAAGGCGTAGAAGGCACCATCGCAATCCGGACATTCAACGCCGGGTATGTCATTGAGCGCAGCGTGAATGTATTCATAACGGCGTTTGAACTCGTTTCGCATTTGTTCAACGCAGTCTTGCGGGCCATTCAGGGCCGCGACCGCCGCGGCTTGTGAGACAGAGCCAGCACATGAAGTGCTCTGGCCCTGTACCTTGCGCATGGGCGCTACCAGGTCTTTCGGCCCGGCCAGGTAGCCGATACGCCAGCCCGTCATTGCATAGGCCTTTGAAACCCCATTGATTACGATTGTTCGCCCGGTGAGCTCGGGGCAGGCGTTCAGGAATGTGCGATAGCTGTTTTTGCCCCAGTAAATGTGTTCATAGATATCATCACAGGCTATGAAAACTTTGGGATGCTCGATCAGTACTTCACCCAGCTCGCGGTACTCTTGTTCCGTGTAGACCTTGCCGGTTGGGTTGGAAGGCGAATTGAGGATGATCAACCGTGTGTTTTCATTCAGGGTATTCTGCAATTCCCTGGCGGTAATTTTGTAATCGTGTTGCGCCGTACCCACCAGGATGACCGGCTCGGCATCGGCCAGCTTGACCATATCCGGATAGGAAACCCAGTACGGGGCCGGCACGATGACTTCATTACCGCGATTGAGAAGAGCCACCAGAAGATTGAACAGGCTTTGTTTGGCGCCGTTTGAGACCAGGATCTGCTCGGGCCCAAAGCTCAGCTCGTTGTCCCGGCGGAACTTTTCAATGATAGCCTGTTTCAGCTCAGGAGTGCCATCCACCTGGGTGTACCGGGTTTTGCCTTCGCGAATGGCGATAATAGCTGCTTCCCTGATGTGCTCCGGTGTGTCGAAATCAGGTTCCCCGAAACCCAGCGAAACGATGTCTTTGCCCTGGGCTTTCAACTGCATGGCTTTCATGCTGACCATGATGGTGGCTGAAGGCTTGATCTGGTCTACGCGATGAGAAATTCTGGACATAAAACACCTGCTTCTGGTTATTTCCTGGTGACAGAAACCGCAGGTCACCAATGCGATTGTGATGGAATGATGATATCAATTTTTGGTGAAGCTTTATTCCATCAGCGGGATTCCTTCCGCGAGTTTCATTTTGATCGCAGTGTCCATCCGGCTTTCGATCTGCATCAATCTGGTGACCTTGGTATTGGGTAAAATAAGCCGGAATTTATCCACGTAAAGTTGCTTTACTTTAATCGCCTGCTCCTCGTAAATTAAAGAGCGGTCCAGTAATTCCTGTGCTTTGTCTTCGGTCATGTTTTCATAGTGATTGGCGTAGTCGACGATTACATCAAGTTGCCGGGTTGCAACATTACTCATCGCGTCGCGGTATTTGCTATACAGCGGCCAGAACGCAGCTTTTTCCTCTTCGGTAAAACTCATGTTGAATGCGAGTGCGGTATTTCGCTTGTCGTTGATTATTTGGCGGGAAATTGCTATATCGCGCTCGGCAGTGGCTGATAGAGACTGCGCATAAAGCGGTGCTTGAATGAGCAACAGGAACATCAGGCTCAGGGCAAATTTCATGGGTAAATCTCCGTATTATCGTAAATGATTCGGCACTGGGATTACATCCGGTTGCCGTTACCGGGAAGGGTCTGGCTCCAGCAAGTGCGTATAATAACAAGTTTGTTCCCAGGATTTCATTGCATGCTCGCCAATACCACCAAGCCCTTTGTATTGCATAGCAATTTCAAGCCGGCAGGCGATCAGCCTCAAGCCATTGCAAAGCTAATCGAAGGCATGGAAGCTGGGCTTGCTCACCAGACGCTATTGGGGGTGACAGGTTCAGGCAAGACCTTCACGATTGCTAACGTGATTGAACATGCGCAGCGACCAACGCTGGTATTGGCGCCGAACAAGACCCTTGCCGCCCAGCTGTATGGCGAGTTTCGGGACTTTTTCCCGGAAAACGCGGTGGAATACTTCGTATCCTATTACGACTACTACCAGCCTGAAGCCTACGTGCCGTCTTCGGATACCTATATTGAGAAAGACGCCTCGGTAAATGAGCACATTGAGCAGATGCGTTTGTCGGCGACAAAGGCACTGCTGGAGCGGCCGGACACCATCATCGTGGCGACCGTATCGGCAATTTATGGACTGGGCGATCCCACCCAGTACCTGAGCATGGTACTGCACTTGTCACGCGGCGAAATGATCAACCAGCGATCCATCCTGCGGCGCCTGGCTGAAATGCAATACAGCCGCAATGACATGGAGTTGCGCCGGGGAACCTACCGGGTTCGAGGTGACATTATCGATATCTTCCCCGGCGATGAGGAGGCCCGTGCGATCAGGATCGAACTGTTTGACGAGGAAGTCGACTCCTTATGCGTACTGGATCCGCTGACCGGTGAAATCCTGCGAAAGCTTGAGCGGATTACTATTTACCCGAAGTCTCATTACGTGACGCCCCGACAGGTGGTTCTCGATGCGGCAAAGTCCATATCCGCGGAACTCAAGGAACGCCTGGCCTTGCTGCGCGAACAGGAAAGGCTGGTAGAGGCACAGCGCTTGGAGCAGCGCACCCGTTACGATCTGGAAATGATGCTGGAACTGGGCTACTGCAACGGGATCGAAAACTACTCCCGCCACTTGACGGGCAGGGGGGCCGGGGAAGCGCCGCCGACTCTGTTTGACTACCTGCCGGACAACGCAATGCTGGTGCTGGACGAGAGCCACGTGATGGTTCCCCAATTGGGCGCCATGTACAAGGGGGATCGTTCACGCAAGGAAAACCTCGTCACCTATGGTTTCCGCCTGCCTTCGGCGCTGGATAACCGGCCGCTGAAATTCGAGGAATGGGAGGCGAGAGCGCCGCAGTCGATTTTCTGCTCGGCCACGCCCAGGCCATATGAACTGGAACGTTCCGGGGAAGTGGTAGAACAAGTTGTCAGGCCGACCGGCCTGGTGGATCCGGAAGTGGAGGTCAGGCCGGCTGCGAACCAGGTAGATGACCTGTTATCAGAGATCAACAAGCGGTCGACGCTGGGTGACCGTGTGCTGGTGACAACACTGACCAAGCGCATGGCTGAAAACCTGACTGAATACCTGGCTGACCACGGTGTGCGCGTTCGCTACTTGCACTCAGATATAGATACCGTGGAACGTGTTGAGATCATACGTGACCTTCGCCTGGGTGAATTTGATGTGTTAGTTGGCATTAACTTATTACGGGAAGGACTTGATATGCCAGAAGTTTCTTTGGTGACTATTCTGGACGCGGATCGTGAAGGGTTTTTAAGATCGGATTCCTCACTGATCCAGACCATGGGCCGTACAGCGCGTCATGTGCGCGGTAAAGCCATCCTGTACGCCGATCGAATCACGGGTTCCATGGAGCGCGCCATGGCGGAGACCGAACGACGCAAAACAAAGCAGATCGCCTACAACAAGGAGCACGGCATTACGCCGCAAACGATACAGAAAAAAGTCGTGGATATCATGCAAGGCGCTTACGATGATACTTCACGCCGCGGGCGCCGTTATGCACGAGTAGCCGAAGCCGGCGGAGAGTATGCCGACGTGACCGCGGAAAATCTCGGCAAGGCGGTCGCAGAGCTGGAAAAGAAAATGTTCATACACGCTGAATTGCTGGAGTTTGAGGAAGCTGCAGGGGTCAGGGACCAGATACACAAGCTAAAGGATCGCGTTTTGTTATAAATATCCCCGTTGCTATTGCAACAAAGCTTTTGCAGCCGCTGTCCACGGTAAAGTGACACACTCGATTCGGCTGGGGTATTTCCTGACACCCAGCAAGGCTTGCAAAGCCCGGGGGGCGGCAGTTTCTTCATTCGATACCAGCGCATGCTCCAGCCAGTTGTGCGTCTTGCCAAATTCTTCGACCAGTTCCCCTGGAGTCAACTCACACAACAGCGAAGCCGAGGCCTTGCATATCGCACAAGACTCGCCGTCAAAAGCTGCATCCCTGATTATTTCACCTTCCACTTGCAACATGACGACAACACGATCACCGCACAGCGGGTTAAACTGTTCGTTGCGGCAGGTTTCTTTGATGATCTTCTGAAAACCAACTGGCTGGGAGGAGTGTTGCAGAATTATTTCGCGGTACAGCCGGGACAAGTCGTCAACACTACCGGGTTTGTTCTCTGAATTCATAACGAAATATCCAGCCAGACCAGCCTGTGGTCGGAAGCGCTAATCAGGTCATGACCCACTTCACCTTCGGCAGGCCAGAACACACCGCAATTGCGAACGGTAATATTAGCCGAAGGCAGCACGTAATCAAGCCGGAGGTTTCCTGTACGTTCATCGCTAAAATCCGAGGTGTCCGCAGCGGGATCACCCTTATGCTGCCTGTTTTTACCGCCCTGGACGACCGATGCTTCCCGCCCGCCGGGGCTAAGCGGAGTACAAGATGCGTTAATCAGCGGAAAGGCCAGTAATTGCCCGATAGCGCCATCTGCTAAATTTTCGTCATGGGTGTCTTCACTCATTTCATGAGAGTCTTCGATTATTTCTAAGTTATGGGTGTCTTCACTTAATTTATGGGTGTCTTCACTTACTCCGGAAATTGAATCGCCGTCCAGGGGGTCAGCATTCAAGTCGCCGGCAATGACAAACAGGGCTCCTTTATTGAGCCCTCCGGTACCACCTTTGTCATCAACAATATAGTCCTTTTCTCCACGCCCCAGGTATTCGATCCAGAAGCGATTTTCATCGTAATTCCGTTTTCCATTGCGATTTTCCGGGCCATCAAACACTGGCGGTGTTGGGTGGTGCACGAGAAAGTGCAGATCGCGCCCATTAACATCGATCAGGAGATCCCAGTGGCTCTTGGAACTCAGACGCAGTTGCTTCCATATGTCATCGGGAAAATAACTGCTGCCGTCTGGACTAAACGGCCTTTGCGCAGCGGGCAGGGAAGACAAGGGAAAGTGTTGGAATGTCCGGGTCGCCTCCTCACGAATCGGAAAGCGTGACAGAACGAGCATACCGTACTGGCCAGCAAAACTACCGTAGCCCCAGGCATCCTGTGGCTCGCCAGTTTTGCCGTTGCCATCCAGATCCAGGCCGCTGTCAACGCCGGTATTTACCGGGCCGCGGTAACTATAGGCGTAGTGGATGGTTTGCTGACCGTTCCAGCCTTTTGCGAGGTAATGCTCATTGAACAGATCGGCGGCGTCACAGTCCGGATCGTAGTCGAATTCGTTCAGTACGACGATATCCGGTCGCACGCGCTGCAGAATTTCAGCCACCTGCTGAAGACGGGGTTCCTTTCCATTTGCCAGGTTTTGGCCGAGCTGCCCTTCCTCCTGCAAGCCCATGGCGATATTGTAGGTAGCGATACGAAGGTTGTTTGATGCAGCGTTGGCTGTGCTGCAAACCGCCAACGCGGTGAGCACGATAAATAAGGGGGCGACACTACGCATCACCGTATAATATACGTGTAGCAGCGCCCCACCAAGGAACACTCTTCAATGCCATTCATTAAAGTGATCGACCCTGAATCTGCCAAAGGCAGGCTGACAAAAATATATGCCCGCGTCAGCGGCCCAGGTGGTCAGGTGGACAACGTATTGCAGATCCACAGCCTTCGCCCACATTCACTTGAAGGACACATGGCCCTGTATAAGGCGGTTTTGCATCACCCGCGCAACAAGTTGCCACTGTGGTTCCTTGAAACCATTGGCGTGCAAGTCAGTTTACTGAACAAATGCTCCTATTGCGTTCGGCACCACAGCGCTGGCCTGAAGCGTATTCTTTCGGGTGAGCCAGAGCGGTTCGCGGCTATTGTTGCGGAATTGAAACTGGACGAACCGGGAGCAGTGTTCTCCGTTGCTGAGCGCGCCGCACTCGCTTATGTCCGGAAGTTAACAACGGCCCCTGGCACGATTACCAACGAAGATATTGAGAATATGAGAGTTGCAGGTCTGAAGGATGGTGAGATCCTGGAGGTTAACCAGGTGGCAGCCTATTTTGCCTACGCCAACAGGACGGTAACCGGTCTGGGCGTCAGCACCGAGGGTGAAAAACTAGGACTTTCGCCAGAAAATAACGAGCACTGGGAGCACCTGTAGGAGCGAGTTTTCGGCATTTGTTCCTGCATTGCCCTACTACCGTTTATCCATGGACATATGCGTGCGATTGGGCCGAAAAGGGCCTCTTAAACATCAGCCAAAATGCGTCTTCTTCTCGTCGAACTCCTCGTCTTCAATCAGGTTATCGGCCAGCAATTCGACCAGGCTTTCCAACTCGCGATCCCATTTCCAATAGGCCTTGCTGTCATCCATGGTCAGACGGCAGTTGGCGCAAGCGGAAATCATCATCCCGGCCCCGGTATCTTCCACCTGCTTCATCTTGATCTGAAATACCTTGTGACGAAGGTCGGCTGCACGCTCCATGGCCTGCACGCCGCCTCCACCGCCACAGCACCAGTTGAAGTTGCCGGTTGGAGTCATTTCCCTGAAATCCTCTGCCATGTCTTCCAGCAGGTAGCGGGCTTCTGCTGTCGCGCCACCGCGCCTCGAAATTTGGCAGGGGTCGTGATAGGTAATAGAGCCTTGATGTTTTTTAAACTTAAGCCGGCCTTCACGTTTTAACTGGGCCAGAGCTTCCGTGATATGCATCACCTGGAAGGGCAGCGCACGGCCCATGATATTGGCCCCGGACCAGCGCAGGATACCGTAAGCATGCCCACATTCGGGTATCACCAGGATTTTCGTGCCGAGTTCCTCAGCCGCTTCAACGATACGTGTAATGGCTAGTTTTGAGATGTCGGATTTGCCGGCCAGGAAGCCGAAATTGGTGGCTTCGTAACCCTTGCTGCTGAACGTCCAGTTAACGCCGGCCTGGTTCAGCAGTCTCGCCATTGCGACAATGGATTTGGGGTATTTCATCAACTCGATCGAGGACACAGTCAGCAGCACGTCCGCATTTTTCTTGTCGATCGGGATGTTCACTTCATAGTCATCTTCCAGCCATTCGACCCGGCCGTCGAAAACTTTGGGTGTGACACCCAGCGGGCTGCCCTTGTCGCGTACATTTTCAGCAGCTTCGAACAGATCCTTCGGGCCTCGCCCTGCGGCGGCAAAGGCCTGGCGAGATGCTGCCACGATCGACGCGATATCGATGCCCATCGGACAGACCTGGGTGCAGCGGCCGCACATCGTGCAGCTGTCGTATAATAACTCTTCCCATTCTTGCAGATCTTCTTCAGTTATTTTCGGCCCACCAAACCAACGCCAGGGCCACTTGTTGCGTTTGTGCGCACGGGCCATTGGGAACAGCTTGTAGGCTGGCGTGTACTTGGGGTCTCCCGTCACTTCGTAGAAATGACAGGCTGTAGCACACTGGCCGCAGTGCACACAGGCCTCGAGATAAGCTGCAATATTTCCGCTGTTGAGCGCGAGAAATTTATTCGCTACTACCTGGGCATCTGTATTGTGGTTCATCGTGTCGTGCGTCATGGCTCTGACTCCCGCTTGGGTCAAAGGGGTCTAGCTGTTTAGAGTTTTCACTGCGTTGGCTTGCTTCCGATCGTTTTTGCGACTGGTTTTTATTGCCCGATACACCACGGTGGTAGTTACCAGGCCGAAAATCAAAGCTGCTAGGACAGGGTAAGTCATCGTGGCGTGCTCCAGGTCATGCACGGCGGCGAGGACATCATGGTGATCGTTGATACCAGGGTGTGCCAGGGCCGTTGTTGTCGTCATTGTTGCAAGGGCAACCAAAATTGATGGGTGTCTTCGTTTTAGTTTTTTCATGGGTGTCTCCGTGTTATCAAGCCCGCTCCTACATTCATGTTAGGCGGACTTTCATTAATTCTTCACCGTTGGGGTCTGTTACATGGACCGCACAGGCTATGCATGGATCAAAGCTGTGAATGGTTCGCTGGATTTCCAGTGGCTGCTCCGGGATGGCCAAATCATGATTGTCCATAAGCGCAGCCTCGTAAGCGCCGGGCTGACCGGACGGGTCACGAGGTCCGGCGTTCCAGGTGCTGGGCACCACCGCCTGGTAGTTGTCAATCTTGCCGTCCTTGATGCGTACCCAATGGGCCAGCGCGCCCCTGGGGGCCTCCATAAAACCAACACCCTTGCATTCTTTAGGCCAAGTGGATGGGTCCCACATCTCTTCGCTGTGGACCGCCAGGTCGCCCGCCTTGATATTGGCCATCAACTTATCCAGCCAGTTGGACATCTGGTCTGCAATGATCTTGGTTTCCAGCGTGCGGGCTGCGGTACGTCCCAGTGTGGAAAACATGGCATCCAGCGGTGCGTCGAGTTGTTTCAACACGGCGTTTGCCAGTTCCTGAGTGGGTTCGTGACCGGATGCATACAGCATCAGAACTCTTGACAACGGGCCCACTTCCATCGCATGACCTTTCCAGCGAGGTGCTTTCAGCCAGGAGTAGCTTTTGTCGACATCCAGGTGTTCATACGGTGGTTTCGGCCCCGTGTAATTCAGCGTGGTTTCGCCGTCGTAGGGATGAAGACCAGCATTCTTGCCCGCGGAGTAGTCGTACCAGGAGTGACCCACGAACTCCTGGATCTGGCTGGGATCGTTCATGTCGACTTCGTGGATTCTGGTCAGGTCGCGGTTGAGAATCGCACCACTGGGGATCATCCAGCTGGTCGGATCGTCAAGACCCTCCGAGGGGAAATCCCCGTAAGTGAGGAAATTGCCCAGACCCTCACCGCGTGAGAACCAGTCCTTGTAGAAAGATGCAATTGCAATCGTGTCCGGCACATAGACCTGGTCAACGAATTTGCGCATACGGTTGATGATGTCCCTGATCTGCCCAAAAGCGACAATGTTGGCCGCCGTGGCCGCTGCTCCGCCCGTTGCGGTAGTCGGGTCATTGCTGATGGGGGAGGGCGATCCGCCCACCAGGAAATTGGGGTGCGGGTTCTTGCCACCGAAAATGGTGTGAATCTGCACCACATCTCTTTGCCATTCAAGGGCTTCAAGGTAATGAGCTACGGCCATCAGATTAGCCTCAGGAGGCAGGCGGTATTCGGGATGCCCATAATAGCCCCCGGCAAAAATACCAAGCTGCCCCGCTTCGACAAAATCTTTCAACTTCTTCCGGGTATCCGAGAAATACCCGGGGCTGGACTTGGCGTAACCTGAAATCGACTGTGCCAGTTCAGATGTCGCTTTCGGGTCGGCAGACAAGGCGGAAACGACATCCACCCAGTCCAACGCATGCAGGTGATAAAAATGCATGACGTGGTCATGGACGTACTGGGCCGCAATCATCAAGTTGCGTATGAGTTGTGCATTGGGTGGAATCTTATATCCCAGTGCATCTTCCACGGACCGCACCGAGGCGATGCCGTGCACCAGCGTGCACACACCACAGATCCTTTGGGCGAAGGCCCAGGCATCACGGGGATCACGGCCCTGCAGGATCAGCTCGATACCGCGCACCATGGTGCCGGAACTCCAGGCCTTGGTGATCTGGCCTTCATTGCTTCTTTCCGCTTCGATGCGAAGATGTCCTTCGATGCGGGTGATTGGATCTACAACCACACGTTCGTTCATGGGTGTCTCCTTTCAGGTCTTTCTTTCATTTTTCTTTCTTCAGAAAAGATCATGGGTGTCTTCATTCGTTTTTCAGGCAGTAAAAGTTATGGGTGTCTTCATTCGGTGCTACTCACAACTGGGCGCCTCGGTGGCTCAGGTGGGCGCCGGTCTGGCTGCGTGTGACGAATACCAGGAAGAAGTGCATCAGCTTGCCGAATGGGATCCAGATCAACAGTAAGGAAATGCTGAGGATATGCAGCCCCAGCAGGGTTTCGTAACGGGCGCCCAGGTGGCTGGTAGCAACCAGCCCGGTGATCACCGGCAGGAAAGTCACCAGCCAGCTGAACCAGTCGTCGAAGGTTGATATGATTTTCTGAGCCGGGTTTGCAAAACGCATCACCAGTGCGGCGATCATTGAACCGACGGTGATTACCCCTACCGCGTATATCACGTTGTTGGGCAGCGCGGGCCAGGAAAATCCGAACAGGTCTTTGATAAACAGAATGTGCGGCATAAGGAAGAACACGATAATGGCCAGGCCAAAATGGAACAAATAGCCGTTGATCAGGGCGAACATGGTCCGTTGCTTGTAAGCGGCCTGAGGCCACAGGCGCCGGATAATTTCCCTGATAGCTGCGACTACAACGGGTTTTTCCCTGCTGCTGCCTGCGGAGGAATCACTGGTGCGCCACATCAAAAAAAGCGAGAACACCCGGAACGTGATACCAAACACAAAAATCGTCATGGAAAATTGCAAGGCTGGTCCACGTGCAAATTCGAGTAATTCCATATCAACCCTCCTTTAATATTTTGTTGCGTTTGTTGCGGGCAATGACCGCACTCGCTGCACCGAAGGCGGCGCCTGCAACAGCGGCGCTGCCAACGTATTTCAGTGCATCTCCCTTGGCGGTTGACAGCGGTTTGTAGAATCCGCCCAGATCCCAGAATCCCGGTTCGGAGCAGCCCAGGCAGCCATGCCCGGACTGGATCGGGAAGGAGACGCCGCCGTTCCACTTTAGCGTGGCGCAGGCGTTGTAGGTCACGGGGCCCTTACAGCCCACCTCGAACAGGCACCAGCCCTTGCGGGCGCCCTCATCATCGAAGTTGCTGGCGAACATGCCACGTTCGTAAAATGGCCGCCGGTAGCAGCGGTCATGGATGGTTTCGCCAAAAAAGGCTTTCGGCCGTCCCAAATGATCAAGTTCCGGAATCGCACCGAAGGACAACAAGTAAGAAATGGTGCCGGTCATGGCTTCCGGGATGGGCGGGCAGCCGGAAATATTGATCAGCGGCTTGTCGGTGATGATTTCCGAGATCGGGACTGCGCCGGTCGGATTGGGGTCGGCAAACGGGATACCGCCGAAAGCCGCGCAACTTCCTACCGCGATGACGGCAAAGGCATCCTTGACTGTTTCTTCCAGCATTTGCAGGTTACTTATGCCTGCGATGGTTGAATAGACGCCGTCATCTTTTAGCGGGACTGAGCCATCGACAATAACAATATACTTGCCGGCATTTTCCTGCATGGCTGCGTGGCGCGCTTCCTCGGCCGCGACCCCCGAAGCGGACTGCAGGGTGTGGTGGTAGTCCAGGGAAATAAAATCAAAGATCAGGTCTTCGATAGACGGGGCTTTGGCGCGGGTAAACGACTCCGTGCAGCCCGTGCATTCCTGAAACGACAGCCAGATTACCGATTGCCGCCGCGCATTGGCCAATCCCTGGGCAATGGCGGTTGCCGCCGTTGGTGGCAGGGCCATTATCGAGGCGGTGTAAGACGCATACTTCAAAAAAGTTCGTCGCGATACACCACGGTCGGTCAGGACCTCGCCTAGCGTTCTCTTATCAGACATTCCGGGCCTCCCATTCATTTTTTTGCCCCAGTTCATGTTTCTGTTCCTGCGACTGCACTCCGGCTGAATCGAGATCCTGCCGGATTCTCCTGCTTGCCGCTGCGATATCCACCGGGTGCGTCATTAAGATTTCGGGCATAGACGTCACCGCGATTTCCTCTGTGGCGATTTTGTCCCCGGCGCCCTTGTGCCGGATCCACCAGACACCGTTGTACGATGTCTCCCAAACTTCGGTAGCACCCGCCAGGTCGAGTTCTGCCCGGACTTCGCCTCGTCCGAGGATTTCTTCCAATTGACCACGGTCAGCATCCGTCATGGGCAGGCTTCTCAGATTGATAGCCCCTGCCTCGCCGCGCTCGGACAAGGCTGTTAGCAACTGGCCGATTTCAGCGAGGATGGAATAAGCCATGCCGGTGGTGTGGCCAGTCATGCATGGCGCACTGCGGTCACGTTCCATTGCACCATTCCTCTGTTATGTTTTCGATGGCCACGCAGGCACGGGGAATTGCGGCCTCTACTTCCGGTGTGGGTTCGAGCCCCCAGTCGGTGGATGCCGGCTGGATGGCGATAAGCGCGCGTTCGGTAGGGCACTTACCCCTGATGGCTGCTGCAGAGAACAGGTCCGCAAGCGCAACTTCGTGCACGGTTTTCTTTTTGCCCGACAGTTGGTGGTCTATTTCCCGGTTGCGGAAAATGCGGATGGATCCGGGGTGCTCGCCGATCTCCGAAGCATCAACAATGATGACTGCGTCAGCGTCTTCTATTTCCGGTAACAGGGAGAGGCCGATGGTGCCGCCATCGATAATTTTGTAATCTGCGCGGGGCTTGATGGCTTCCGTGACGTGTATTCCAATACCATCATCTTTGAGCAGGGTATTGCCCACACCCATGATGAGAACTGTTCTGGTGGCGGGTGCCTCAGTCATGAGACTGACAGGCTAGCCATACTCATTGTGGCAGAACCATTGGTCATGGTTTTGGATCTCCTCGGCAAAGAATCATATAATTCCCTGGTAGGAATGATATTGATCAGGATCAACAAAAAATGCCGTAGGATGAATTAAAGTCTTTTTATGTGCCTTGCTGTACCCATGAGAATAATTGAAATTGATGGCTTTTCTGCCCGTTGCGAGGCACGCGGCATCGAGCGTCAAGCCAGCCTGTTCCTGATGCAGCATGAAGATTTGCAAGTCGGTGACTTGGTAATGATCCATGTCGGCAACGCCATTCAGAGAATGACCGAAGAAGAAGCGCACACGGTCTGGGAACTGTATGACGAGATGCTTGCCCTGGATGACGAGGCGCGCGCAAATGCATGAACTGTCCATTTGCCAGGGGCTGATGACCAAGGTTGAACAGGTGACCCTGGAAAACGGGGCAACTTCGGTGGAGACAATATTCCTTTCAGTCGGGCCACTGTCCGGTGTCGAACCACCCTTGCTGAAACGGGCTTTTGAAATTGCCCGCCTGGGCACGATTGCTGAATCAGCGGAACTGGATATACAAACAGGGCCGATTATTGTTGAATGCAGAGAGTGTGGGATCAGCAGTGAGGTCCGCCTTTACCACCTCGTGTGCGGGTCCTGTGGAAACTGGCGGGTGCGCGTAACACAGGGTGAAGAGTTACTGCTACTGAGCCTGGAGTTGTCTGGTATTCCCGATAACCCGGAGGCGGCTCAACCCCACCCCCGTCATTCTGGATCGGCGCAACCGCATCCGGAATCCACCGTGAGTAACGGAGAACCGCCCCATGTGTGACACATGCGGATGCAACATCACCTCTGCCAATGCCCACCTCGTGCAGGCCAAAGGCAAACTGGAACAGACCTCACAAGGCAAAGCCTCGGTAGAAGTACTGGCCGGTCTTTTACATGAAAACGACCACCAGGCACACCACAACCGTGAGCATTTCGACCGGCATGGTGTACTGGCCATCAACCTGATGTCCTCACCTGGTTCAGGTAAAACCAGCCTGCTTGAAGCCACCATCGATGCACTGGGCGACGAAGTACGCATCGCCGTGGTCGAGGGGGACCTGGAAACGGAAAATGACGCCCGGCGAATACGGGAAAAGGGCGTTCCCGCCATCCAGATCACCACCGGGCAAGCTTGCCACCTGGACGCACATATGGTGCACGATGCACTTCATTCGCTGGACCTGGACGGCATCGATCTGCTGTTCATCGAGAACGTCGGCAACCTCGTCTGCCCGGCAAGTTTCGACTTGGGCCACCACGCCAACGTCACACTGCTTTCGGTGACCGAAGGCGACGACAAACCCGCTAAGTACCCAGTAATGTTCCGGGCCGCTGACCTGGTCTTGCTGACCAAGTCGGATTTCCTCGACATGATCGATGATTTCGATACCGGCAAAGCCGAGCGGCATGTCCGCGAACTGGCCAACCCGGCAGGTGTCCTGACCTTATCCGTCCGCCGCCCGGAAAGCCTTGAGGGCTGGCTGGCCTGGCTCAGCCAAATGCTCGAGGCGCGACAGGGCGGTGAGAAACTGATACCCAAAGTCCAGCCCAATGGTGCATCGCTACACATGTAGAGAACGAATAGAGAACGAGAGAGAACGAAGACAGAGAGAACGAAGACACCCATAACGAGAACTAATAAAGAGAACGAAGACACCCATGAAAAAAATGATACTAAAAAGCCTGCCAGCCGGCGTAACACTGCGCATAAAGGGTTAAAACCATGGCCCCGGACAACCAAGTGCGGGCCAAACAGTGGCTGGAACGGATTCAGGCATTACCCTTACCAGACAAAATCCGTGTAATGAATGTATGCGGTGGACACGAGCGTTCCATTTCCATGGCCGGCCTGCGCGGAGCACTGCCAAAACAGGTTGAGTTGATTCCCGGCCCGGGTTGCCCGGTCTGCGTTTGCCCCGAAGAGGACATCTACGCTGCCATCCAGTTGGCGCGCCGTGACGATACGATCGTCGCAGCCTTCGGCGACATGCTGCGCGTACCCTGCAATGCACCGAAGCGTGAACCCCGGTCATTGGAACAGGCCAGGGCCGGTGGCGGTGATGTACGGCCGGTATCCTCACCTGAAGAAGTACAGACAATCGCGCAGGATAATCCGGATAAACAAGTTATATTTTTTGCAGCGGGTTTTGAAACTACCACGGCGCCCGTTGCCGGCTTGATTGCGCAAGGTCTGTCTCAGGGCTTGCCTCCCAACATGACAGTGCTACTGTCTGGCCGGTTGACCTGGCCAGCCGTCGCCATGCTGCTGGACAGTGAGAGGCCGGGCTTCGACGCCTTGATCGCGCCTGGTCATGTATCTGCCATCATGGGCCCGGAAGAATGGAATTTTGTGCCGGAAAAGCATCACCTGCCTACTGCAGTGGCCGGTTTCACGACGGATAGCCTGCTGGCCGCACTGTATTCAGTGTTGCGCCAGGTCATCGAGGGACGGGTCTTCCTGGATAATTGTTACGCCTACGTGGCACAGCCCGGCGGTAACCCAACCGCGCAGTCCGTATTAAAACAAACCCTGGATGTCTATGACGCCAACTGGCGCGGTGTCGGTACTATTGCCCAGTCTGGTTTCCGGCTCAAGCCCGAACTTTCAGATCTCGATTCCCGTGTGCGCTTCAGCATCGATCCGGACATTGATCGCAAGCGTGCTGGTGAGATGCCCCCGGGTTGTGACTGCGCCCGCGTGGTCATGGGTATGATTTATCCAAATGAATGCATCCTCTATGGCCGCGCCTGTACACCGCGCAAGCCCATTGGTCCCTGTATGGTGTCTGACGAAGGCGCCTGCCGGATCTGGTGGGCTTCCGGTATTCGCGATCCCGCTATCGTTGGCACCAACACTGGGGAAGGTGCAGGGGCAGGGCGGGGACGGTCCACAAAGGCAGGTTGAGTGCGCGCACCGGCCAAAGAACCTGTAGCCCGCGACATCGTCGTGAGCGGCCGGGTCCAGGGCGTGGGCTACCGGCCGTTCGTTTATATTACCGCCCACGATCTGGGTATCCAGGGCACGGTCTTGAACGGATCGGGCAGAGTGTTCATCCACGCTGAAGGAAGACCCAGGCAACTGGACCGCTTGGAGCATGCCCTGGTTCACTCAGCGCCGCCGTTGGCCAGGCCGCAGCTTGTCTCCTCTGAGCCAGCCGAATTCAGTGGTACAGAAGACTTCTTGATCCTGGCCAGTGACTCATCCAGTGAGTCTGAGATCCATGTACCACCGGATTTGTATACTTGTGGTGACTGCGTTGAGGAGTTGACCACACCTCAGGAACGTCGACATGGATATCCCTTCATTAATTGCACCCAGTGCGGGCCCCGCTACACGATCATCACTGCAATGCCATACGACCGGCCGAATACGTCGATGGCCGGGTTTGCTCTGTGCGACGACTGCAGGGCAGAGTATGAATCCCCCCGCGACCGCCGTTTCCACGCCCAGCCACTGGCCTGCGACAAATGTGGCCCCCAGCTTGAGTTTGTTTACCAAAAAAGCGAAGACACCCACAAAGAAAAAAGCGAAGACACCCACCAAAAAAGTGAAGACACCCATAGACAGGGACCACTCCTGCAGGCAGTCGAAGCGCTTCATTCCGGCATGATTGTTGCGATTAAGGGTGTTGGGGGCTATCACCTAATCTGTGATGCAGCCAATGACGAGGCCGTCAAACGACTGCGTCGCCGCAAGCACCGGCCACGCAAACCACTGGCAGTAATGTATCCCGTCTGGGGAAACGGCGGCCTTGAGGCAGTCCGGGAGCATCTCGACCTTTCTGAAACAGCTGCGCATGCCATCCTCGATCCGGCTCGCCCCATAGTGCTGACACGCAAGTGTGAACAGAGCGCCCTCAGCAGTGCACTGGCGCCCGGCCTCAGGGAACTGGGAGTGTTTTTGCCGTATAGCCCGCTACATCACCTACTGTTACAGGAATTTGGTGGCCCGGTGGTCGCCACTTCGGGCAATATCAGCGGAGAGCCGGTGATTACCGACAATCGGGAGGCGGAGCAGCGACTAGCCCTGGTGGCGGATGCATTTCTGCACCACACACGGCCCATCGTCCGCCCGGCGGATGATCCGGTGATACGGCCCATTGCCGGCAAGGCGCGGGTAATCCGTTTAGGGCGGGGGATTGCACCACTGGAGCGTGCCCTGACAGCACATCTGGATGTGCCAACCCTGGCCGTGGGTGGGCATATGAAGGTAACCGTAGCCCTTGCCTGGGGTAACCGCGTGGTGGTCTCACCGCATATTGGGGACATGGATAGCCCGCGAAGTAACAAGGTATTTCAAAAGGTTATAGAAGATTTACAGAATCTTTATGATGTAAAAGCAAAGCACCTTATTTGTGATCTGCATCCAGGTTACGCCACCAGCCGCTGGGCAAAAGGTTACTGCGATCAACTGGGTTTAGCTCTGCACCAGGTTCAGCACCACTCGGCTCATGCCTCCGCGCTTGCCGGGGAGCATCCCGATATCGAACGATGGCTGGTGTTCACCTGGGACGGCGTAGGCTATGGCAGCGACGGCAGTCTGTGGGGTGGCGAGGCCCTGACCGGAAATCCAGGCGAATGGAAACGCGTGGCCAGTTTCAGGACTTTCCGCCTGGTGGGCGGTGAAAAGGCCGGCCGCGAGCCCTGGCGCTCGGCCGCTGCATTGATGTGGGCTGAAGGCCGGGACTGGGAACCAGAGGTGGAGGGCGCTGGTTTTGCACGCCTTGCCTGGGAGAAAAACATCAACGTTTTTGCAACCAGTGCCGTAGGGCGTTTGTTTGATGCCGCAGCTGCGCTTGTGCTCGGTCTCGACATTGCCAGCTTTGAAGGCCAGGGGCCAATGGAATTAGAGCAATTAAGCCGTGGCGCCGATGTGCTCGATCCGGTACCGTTGCTGCTGACTCCCGATGGCGAAGGCATCCTGCGCACGGACTGGGCGCCCCTGTTGCCGGTGCTGTGCGATTTAGCTATCGCCCCGGAGGATCGCGCCGACTTTTTCCACCAAAGTATGGCTAATGCGCTGGTGGACCAGGCCCTGGCTGTCCGGAAGCAGTCCGGTTTCGATGCAGTTGGCCTGAGTGGTGGTGTGTTCCAGAACCGGCGTTTGACCGAGTTGGTGGCCGCCAGGCTGGAGGCGCTGAATATCGAGGTCCGCCTGCACGAAGCAGTGCCAGCCAACGACGGCGGCTTGTGTTTCGGCCAGGTAATAGATGTTGCAGGAAAGAAACTATGAGCAAAGATCGTTACATAGGCCTGGCGCACGGCAACGGCGGCCGTTACATGCGTGAACTCATCGCCGATGTGTTCGCCCGGCACCTCGCCGATCCAGACAAGGAAGGATCATTGGATGTTTCGCTGGACGCGGCGCCTGTCAGCTTGCCAGCCGAGGGTGAGCCTTACATGAGCACCGATGGTTTCATCGTCCAGCCGCTCGAGTTCCCGGGTGGCGACATCGGTTCGCTGGCCGTCCACGGTACGGTCAACGACCTGGCTGTCAGCGGCGCGCGACCCTTGTATTTCACTTTAAATGCGTTTATCGAGGAAGGACTGGAATTCGATTGCCTGGACCGTATTGTGCAAAGCCTGGCTGCCGCCGCCAAAGCATGTGGCGTGCAAGTGGTGGCCGGCGATACCAAGGTGTTGCCCAGGGGTGAGGGCGGCGGACTCTACCTGGCTACCACCGGTATCGGCATGCGCCCCAAAGGCTGTGGCCTGGGAATGCACCGCATCCGTCCTGGTGACCAGGTGCTGGTCAGCGGTCCGGTAGGCGACCACGGCATCGCCGTCATGCTCGCGAGGGAGGATTTTGACATCAGCGGCGACGTGCGTTCAGACAACGCTTCGGTAATTGACCTGACCGAGGCTGCCATGCGTTTTGATGGCCTGCGCTTCATGCGCGACCCAACCCGCGCAGGACTCGCTGGTGTCGCCTACGAAATTGCCCAACACGCCAGCGTCACCATCCACCTAAAAGAGACCGAAATCCCGGTTCGCGATTCCGTTCGCATGGTGTGTGAGATGCTCGGTTATGATCCGTATTACCTGGCTTGCGAGGGCCGGGTGGTGGCTATAGTGTCAGCAGAACAGGCGGATGCTTTGTTGGCGAGCTGGCAATCACTGACCTCGGGAGAAGGCGCCGCCGTCATCGGCCAAATCGAACCAGGCCCCAGCCGCATCGTGCTTGAAACAGAGATTTCAGGTGAACGAATCCTCGACGACCTGGAAGAAGACCCCCTCCCGAGGATTTGTTGATCCATAGCGCGACCTCTTACAGTTCGCGTGCAGGTGCGCTTATTTTAGTTTTCGCAGCCTTCCGGGGGTACGTATTCGGGGAAATAGAAATTATCGCGGCCCAGCATGGTCAGGACTTTTCGGAGAGCTGGCTTGATTTGCAGCCACAGTTCTGTTGCTTCATCTCGGTCAAAGGAACTCACGACCCCGTCCTCGCGGCTGTAGCGCCAGGCGTGCACGGCGGTGCCGGTACCTTCGAAAGTTTCCATTACAGCCCGCAGATTTCGTTCCTTGTCATCTGCCATGACAACAACGGCAGGCCGGGGGGTGCCGGTCTTTTCCAGAAGGGCGCGCAGCATGTCGCCTTTATGCTGTCCTGCAGTCAGGAAGACACCATCTTCGTAGCGGGCGGTGCGCGATCCGCCTGCGGGAACAAATTCATCCGGATAACCGCGCCCGGGCCCGATCGCCGATTCGTAAAAACTGTAACCGTTGCGGCGCAATTCGCGGAAGGTGGCCAGCCGGAAAGCAGGTCCGCGCGAGGTGAGGGCAATCACATTCAGACCTTCGTCCTGCAAGCGTTGCACCAGTTGGGCGGCGTCCGGCTGGGTTGGCCGCATCGCGCTGATATAATAAAGAGCCCCCTGGACTGCCAGCCGGTCACTGACCAGCCTGGCGTCACAAGGGTCGGCCAGTTGCAGCTTGCTCTGCCAGTCATACCACTGGTCTGAACCCAGTCCCTGTTCCATCGCCATCAGTGTGTTGTCGATATCAAATACAACAAGGACCCGCTTTGTGCCATGGGTTTTCGCCAAACCCTCGGCATCTTCAACGACATAAACAAGGCTATTGGTCTCCCGCAACCAGGTTTCGGCCTGGGGTGTAGTCGCGCAGGCCGCCAGGATCACCAGCAGGATCGAAAGGGTGAAAATGGAGTTCGGTCTGAGTGTCATTTTTTGCTAGCCTCCCTGGTCAGCCGATACTCTGCCAGTGCAGGCCTGCTTTCGCAACGCTCAACATTGCCAAAGCAGCCCACATCCCCTAAAATTGCCGCCCTTCCAGTGAATATGAACGCTCAAATTCGGAGAGGTGGCAGAGTGGTTGAATGTGCTCGCCTGGAAAGTGAGTGTACGGTGTTGAGCCGTACCGAGGGTTCGAATCCCTCCCTCTCCGCCATATATAGCAGTAACATCCTGATAAATAAGCTCCTTTTTTAGGGGGCTTATTTATTCCATCCTCTGTTACATACCTGGGTGAACTGTGCTTTCAGGCTGGTTAACACGTACTACCGTCCGATTTTTTTGCAGTGGCAGCATGAGTAAATTATTGTCTCCCAGCCATTTTCTGGAAGCAAATAACGGGTCCTTTTTTAGTTGACCACTCCATTAATTGGGAATAGCATTTATCGGGACTGTGCAGTGCTGCGCGGCTGCAATTTGGAATGCCGCATAGTATAAAAAAACAAGATAATAAAATTCAAGTGTTTTGAGCTAGTTATGTGACCTATTAAGACTATCTTATCAAAAGGAGTTTGATGATGAAAACCCGCTTATTTCCATTGTTGGCGTTACTGCTGATTTCGATTGCTTTTTCAACTACAGTGTTTGCCCAGGCCGCACAAGTGTCACCTGCTAATGGAGGGGATGCCGCTGAGCCGAGTACGAACGGAATGTTTATCATTACCATCGACCGGTCCAGGCCACAAAATACAACGGTAGACTACACTGTATCCGGTACCGCTGTGCCGGGCTCCGACTACACGGTTTTGAGTGGGAGTGTCCTGGTTCCCGCAGGTGCTACACCAACGGCCAACATCACGGTTGCTGTCATTGACGATAATGACGTCGAACCAGATAAAACTGTCATCATCACTCTGACCGGGACGGATAACGGCAGTGTCGGTATCGACCCACTCAATGATGAAGCAACGGTCACCATCGCCAGCGATGATGCCATGCTGACCCTGGAAAAGACGGTGGTGAATGACGAAGGCGGAACGGCGGTGGATACCGACTTTACGCTGACCGCAACCGGACCAGAGACCATCGAAGGCGTGGAAGGCGATGCGGCGATTACCAGTGCGGTGGTTGCC
>Ga0209013_10000079_pt1 | contig 68444 bp, 72 predicted proteins | sample Cruoilmetagenom2_FD_187291 | JGI IMG/M metagenome (GOLD analysis project Ga0209013, IMG submission 187291) | Oil polluted marine microbial communities from Coal Oil Point, Santa Barbara, California, USA - Sample 2 (SPAdes) (version 2) | ecosystem: Environmental > Aquatic > Marine > Oil seeps ... | reverse complement strand
GCAGCAGGAAGCTGCTGTCTATGAATACCAGCAGGGCAGGTATTAGCACTGCCGCCAGTATCGGTGCTTTGCGTGACCAGGCCGAGCAAAACAACAGCCAGCCCATGACGGGCAAGTACCATATAGACTGCTGGATGAGAAGGAACCCTGTCAATGCCCACAGGGAGGCAAGGTTTGCCTGCTGCCAGAGCAATGCAGATGCTTCGGTGATATCACGCAGCGTGTAAGCCTGTACACCCAGAGTGATAAGTTGGGCAAGCATGGTTGTCGACAGAATGATGAGCGGAATAATAACCAGTGCGACGACCAGTTTGGACAGTACCGTCTGGGTATCAGTGACAGGCAGGGATTTCCAGAACAGAATGCTATGGTCCTTGCGTTCTCCATATAAGGCATCTATCAGGTAGAAAAACATCATGATCAGGATGATTGAGTTGATAATCATGCCTATCGTTAATAGTGTTCCGTTGATGATTTCCGATTGTTTCGTAGCGGGCAGCTGGACGAAGCTGTTGATCATGTCGCTGATGTTTAGAGTATTGTCGTCGATGTTTATGCTTACCGCACCGTCGTAACGCAGCATCGCAATGGCGAGGGCAATATTTACCAGCAGGACAAATACGAGCAGCCCCACAGGCAGACCTTTAAGCGTGGTGTGCTCCCAGGTTTCTCTGCGCAGCAGGCTGATGAAGCTAGACATGATGTTCTCCCTTAATGCGTGCGACAAACAGGTCGGCAAGATGGGGCGTGCGTGAAACACCAAGTGATTTCAAGCTTTCCCGTTCAATGTCCTCAAAGATCATTACGTGATCATTGATCTCCTGCGTCTCAAAGATGGGTCCGAGGCTGCGGGCCTCTTCAAGTTTTTCGTTACTGACGCGCACCTGGGTGAAATGATCACCGATTTCGTCTATAGGCATATCAAGCACGAATTTTCCATGATCGATGAACAGCAGGTCGGTCAGGATATGTTCGATCTCTTCAATCTGGTGTGTCGTAACGAGAATGGTACGTTGTTCGTCAAAGTATTCATTCAGGAGCTGTGAATAGAAATCCTTGCGGTAAATGATGTCCAGGCCCAGAGTCGGCTCATCCAGGATAAGCAGGCGTGCGTTAATGCCCATCACGATTGCGAGGTGCAGCTGTGTCTTCATCCCCTTGGACAGCTGCTTGACGCGGTGAGTCGCCTTGATATCGGTGCGTGACAGAAAATCCAGTGTTTTCGGTTGATTGAATGACGGATGCGTAGCTTCCATCAGCCTCAGCAGCTGGTTGACACTAATCCAGTCGGGCAGCGAGGCAACATCCGATATGTAGCTGACGTCGTGCATCATCTGGGCACGTTCACTGCGTGGATCGCGTCCCATAACCTGAAGTTCGCCTTTGTAGCGAATCAGACCGAGTATGGCCTTGAGCGTCGTGGATTTTCCTGCACCATTGGGGCCGACCAGACCGACGATGCGTCCTGCGCCGATTTCGAAGTTGATGTCATCAATAGCACGGAATTGTCCATATTTTTTCGTTAATCCTTTGGCACTGACAAGCGCGTTCATACTGATTCCTCTTTCTCGATTGCCTGCAGGAGGTCTGATACGCTTAGATCCATCTGGCGTATCCGGTTGGCGATATGCGGCCATTCATCCGTAATAAAACGGAGTTTTTCCTGTTCCCGCAACCGTTTAGGTGCACCTTCAACACAAAACATACCCAGCCCGCGCCGTTTTTCAACCAGGCCGTCATCAACCAGAGACTGGTAGCCTTTCATGACAGTCATTGGATTTAGTTGAAACTGCGCTGCAACTTTGCGTACGGAAGGCAGGGCCTCGCCTTCAGCCAGGCTGCCATCCAGAATCATGCCGATTATTCGCTCGCGCAGCTGTATATATATCGGCTTGTCTTCGCGCCACTGTGGTTCCATGGATGAATTATGTGTGTTGGTGTTACCTTAATGTAGAACACATAGCGGAAAATATCCAGTCGGTTTAAAGCAAGGCATGTGCACTACTAAAGGGGGATTAATTATCAATCAGTAATAAATAACCTGGCAGATAGATTACAAGGGGAGAACCTTGAATTGAAATGTCACTGCCAGGTAAGAAAGCCTTTCCACCGTATGTTGTGTCTCCTGTCAGAGCGGTTCACAACACGGGGGTATCATTATCTGTTATCAGCTGTGGATCACACTCGGCCTGTTTGAATGGCAGCTTTTCTGGATAGAGAAACATTTCCGCTTCTGCCATTTGTGAATCAACAAGGTCCTGGTTGACCGCAAGCATCTGGCCAATATCCTGTTGCAGATCCATCTTCATATCGTGGAGTGCTTCCTGTTGATATTGCTGCATCTCCAGAGAGACTTCGTTCATGAGCTGTTGCTGATTGAGACCAGATGACAGCACCTCATCAGCGGCTGCAGTTACACTGATACTCAAGCCTAATACGAGCAGGAATTTTCTTGTCCAAATCATTTGAATATTACCCATTACACCCTCCAGATCATCTTCTGCGTGTTTAAGTGTTATACAATACTATAACACCAAAACTCACATGTAAAGCATCTTGTGTCTCACCTGTGCTTTTTTTGTTCTTTATTAATTGATGCCCATTGGATCAGAAAAGTTGCAATGCAAGTGTAAATAAATGTGATTATTTATTGTGAACGCTTCACAGCAGGAAGTGGCATGGTTATTGTTTGTGAGGTGAGCATGGAAAAAAATACATTAGACTGGTTCAGGAAAGCCCTTGCCGTCACGCCCGATGCATTGAAGGTAGAGGTCGCCGGTGCAGAGTTAAATCTTCTGGTCTGGGGAGAGCAGGACAAGCCTGCATTGCTGTTTATTCATGGCGGGGCGGCTCATGCAGGTTGGTGGAGGTTCATCGCTCCCTTTTTCCTGCCTGATCACCGATGTGTTGCAGTAGACCTGAGTGGGCATGGGTATAGTGAGCACAGGGAATATTACCCTCCTGGCATATGGGCTGATGAAATACTGGAATTGATAGACATGGGTGGCATTTTTTCGTCCCGGCCCATCATCATCGGACACAGCATGGGCGGTCTGACAGGGATTCGGGTCGCAGCAGAGGCAGATATACCGGGGTTGATCATCGTAGATGCTGCGGTCCGCCCGCCAGAAAACCCTCCGCATCAGCGTGTTCGACGGAATATCCTGGGTCGTAGTCGATTGTATTCCAGCAAGCAGGATGCAGTGGGCCGCTTCCGTCTGATCCCGCCACAACCCACAATAAATCCGGAAATTGTAGATTTCATTGCTGACAGTTCGGTACGGCAGGTTGTTGATGGCTGGGCATGGCTGTTTGATCCGAATGCCTTCCAACAGCTCAAACCTGTTTCGTTGTTCGAGCAGCTTGAGCGTGTGACATGTTCCGTGGCTTTGCTTAGGGGTGAACTAAGCCGCATCCTGGACAGTGAGGCGGCAGTTAAGATGTGCGGGGCATTTGGCGGGACAGCCACTTTGGTCGATATACCGCAGGCGTATCACCATATTATGATTGACCAGCCTCTGGAACTCGTGTCAGTGATCAGAACTGTTCTGGCAGAGTGGGGCTAATCCAGTCTCCTGCTCGAGTTTGAGGCGGTATTTTTCCACCAGTTCATGTTCATCTCCCAGCATGGCAAACAGGGCCTGCATGCCGCGGTGGCCGATGTAATTGCGGAATGCCCGATCATGCAGGCGTATCATGTATAGCTGCTCCAGGGAGCTCTCGATGTCGTCAATTTTAAGAAGAATAGACGCCAGCTCCAGTCTTTTTTCCGGTTGATCAGGCGACTCTTCAAGCGACATGTAGTAATTCATGATCAGCTTCGGCATGTCACTGTCGGGAGATGTGTTAGCTGTGATCAGCTCTACATGCGCACACAGATTGCGCAGTTGAGGGTCATTCATAAGGCCAACTGGCAGGTTGTAGACTAGGCGTTCAGCATCATCGAATCGTTGTTCCAGAACCAGCGCTCTCAGTAAATCGGCAGGTATCCGGCTGTCTTCAGGCGAATGCAGCATTGCCTCGGTGAGTTTCTGGATGGCCAGTTCTATTTCGCCCTGTTTGAGCAGGCTTAATGCCTGGGCATGATCAGGCAGTAGCACATCGGATGTTTTCACTTCATTTGTATCCAGTAACACCATGCAGCGTACGTGTTGTAGGTTAATCTTAAAACTTGTCGTACTCCAGGTAAAATCAGTTGGAGTCTAATAATAAACATTAGAATAAATCAATAAGCTGTTGTAAATATAAACAAAATACTTATATACATGCACAATTGAAACGCCCGAATTACCCTAGCAAACGCAAACATAAATTGACACTCTTTAGGGGTGGGCATATAATCCTGACTAAATTAGTCGGGAATAGAGCGTTTCCCAGGAGCAGATACAATGAGATTGTCATCGAAAGGTCAGATTGCTATTTCCGGAATGATATTTCTTGCCCTTAATGGCAAGGATAAAGCAATGACGGCAGCTGAAATTGCTTCCGATCAGGGCATCTCTGTGTCTTACATCGAGCAGCTGTTCGCCAATTTGCGTGAAAGTGGCCTGATAGAAGGCGTTCGCGGTCCGGGTGGCGGCTACCGGCTGGCACAAACCGCTAATACGATAACCGTTGCAGACATCGTGACCTCGGTCGATGATCGCACCTATACCATGCGCGAAACTGTAATTCCGCAGTATGGCGATAACGTTCGCTATCAAAGCCAGATGATGTGGTCATCACTCAGCCGCAAAATCTACCAGTTCCTGCACGATATCACGCTTCAGGACTGTATCGAACGCGGTGGTGATGTGCAGAGTTTCTCAGCGCACGACGCACACAGGCACCTCGCCAGAAACCCATCGTCGGGTATGAATGCTCTTCGCGAAGCCAGCTAGTCTTGTTATAATTAATGAATTGCTTATAGACGGAGTTAGAAATGGCGTACAGTGACAAAGTTCTGGACCATTATGAAAATCCTCGCAATGTCGGAACCATGGACAAGGATGATCCTAACGTAGGTACGGGTATGGTCGGGGCGCCAGCATGTGGCGACGTCATGCGTTTGCAGATCAAGGTCGGCGATGATGGAACCATAGAAGATGCCAAGTTCAAGACCTACGGCTGTGGTTCCGCCATAGCCTCAAGCTCTCTTGTTACTGAGTGGATGAAGGGCAAAACGCTCGATGAAGCCACCGAAATCAAGAATACCCAGATCGCTGAAGAGCTTGCGCTTCCACCGGTCAAAATTCACTGCTCAGTACTGGCTGAGGATGCCATCAAGGCAGCCATCGCAGACCTGAAACAGAAAGGTAGCGACAGCGACGATCAGGCTGCCTGACTCAATTTTGACATACCTTTTAAAGGCCGCATTCAGCGGCCTTTTTTGTTATGAAATTATTCTGTAGGAGCGGTCGTTGGCCGCGAATTATTTTCAGGCCATATTCGCGTCCGACAATCGCCCCTACGACAGGATGTCTCAGATGCCGGTAGTTGGCTATCAACAACAACTCGAATCGTTTCCCAGGGTCTGGCCCCGGCTGGATGATCAGGCGACGATACGCAGTACCCCCGATGATTTCATCGTAGACGAACAACTTGGGTTTGCGCCTGATGGGGAAGGCGAACATGTTCTGCTGCATATTCGCAAAAAAGGCCTGAACACTGACCGGGTTGCACGCGAAATTGCCCGTCATGCAGAGATAGCAAGGAAGTCTGTCAGCTTCGCAGGTATGAAGGACAGGAATGCCATCACCAGTCAGCACTTTAGTGTCCATCTGCCGGGAGTCAGGCCTGAAGATGAACCCAACTGGTCTGCCCTGCAGAATGATCAGCTGGAAGTGATTTCTGCACACAGGCACAAGCGTAAATTAAGGCGTGGCGCCCTGTCTGGAAACCGGTTCCAGTTGCGCCTGCGTGATCTTGATGCGGATCACACTCTAATCGAAGAGCGCTTGAGTCTTATCATGAACCGGGGCGTTCCCAATTACTTCATGAGCCAGCGGTTTGGTCATCAGTGCAATAACCTGGTGCGGGCAGAAAAAATACTGATTGATGGTCAACGCATCAGGGACAGGCATATGAGAGGCGTCTATCTGTCTGCCGCACGCTCATGGCTGTTCAATCAGGTCCTCTCCGCACGCATTGACGAAAATTGTTGGGACAGGGGAGTCGGGGGAGATAGTCTGATGCTCGATCACTCTCGCTCCTGTTTCAAGGCCGATTCCATTGATGAAGATCTGACACACCGCCTGGCAGCGGGTGAGATACATCCCACAGGACCGCTTTGGGGGCAGGGTGAATCCATGGTCAGCTCCACAGCATCAGAACTCGAACTGAAAGCACTGGCCGACTGGAATCCATGGATGACAGGGCTGGAACAGCTGCGTATGGACATGGCCAGACGCCGGCTCAGGGTGAATGTCAACGATCTTGAGTGGGACTGGCCTGAAAACGATGTGCTGGAGCTGTACTTCTCGCTGCCGCCGGGTTCCTACGCCACGGCAGTCCTGCGAGAGATTTGTGACGTAAGTGAGGCCTCTTAGTTTACCATTCAGCAAACACTACGGTTCTGTCACCGTGCAGGATGATTCGGTCTTCGGCGTGCCAGTGTACAGCACGTGCGAGGACATTTCGTTCAACGTTTTTACCCAGTTCACGCAGTTCGGTAACATCATGACGGTGTGAGACGCGCGCGACATCCTGCTCAATAATAGGACCTTCATCAAGATTTTCTGTCACGTAGTGGGCCGTGGCGCCAATCAGTTTGACACCTCGTTCCTGTGCGCGCCGGTAGGGGTCGGCACCAATGAAAGCGGGCAGAAACGAGTGATGAATATTGATGATTTTTTGTGGAAAATGACTGACAAAATTTGGCGAAAGTATCTGCATGTAGCGCGCCAGTACTACCAGATCGACCTGGCCTTCAAGCAGTTCAAGAATGGCTAGTTCCGAGGCAGCCTTGTTGTCTTTTTCCACCGGCACATGATGGAATGGAACATCAAAGGAGCTTACTGATTTTTCTGGGCTGGTATGGTTGCTGATCACCATCGTAATATCGATGGGTAGTTGATCTCGGGACCAGCGCCACATCAGTTCTAGCAGTGCATGGTCTTCTCGTGAGACGAGTATAGCCGTTTTCTTTTTGTGAGCAGCATAGCTGATGCACCATTTCATATTGTAGCGTTCAGCAACAGTATCCCTGAAGGACTGTTCAAGCATGTTGAAGCTGGTATTCAGGTGCGGGGTCTGAAATTCCAGCCGCAGGAAGAAAGTGCCATCCTCAGGGTCGCTGGAATGCTGGTCCAGAGCTGTGATGTTGGCACCGTGGTGATAGAGGAAATTTGAAACGGTGGCAACAATGCCAGGCTGGTCTTCACAGGTGATCAGCAGTCGGGCAGTAGTATCTGTCTTCATTGGCAGTCTATCTGGAAGGTATGCTGGTAGTTATAATGAAGCTCATATTAACAGTTGCGGATTTTACAAAACAGGTGGTCTGATATGACAAATGAAACTTACCGTACAGAACATGATTCCATGGGTGAGATAGAGGTACTCGAAGATGCCTTGTACGGTGCACAGACCCAGCGTGCCGTAGAAAACTTCCCGATCAGCGGCATTCGACTGCCGCGAGCAATGATTCGTGCACTGGGCCTTATCAAACAGGCCTGCGCCACGGCAAACAGACATCTTGATCTGATCGATGAATCACGAGCCCGTTCTATCGGTCTTGCGGCCTCAGCCGTAGCTGCCGGCAGGCATGATGACCAGTTCCCCATCGATATTTTTCAGACAGGTTCTGGCACCAGTTCGAATATGAACGTCAATGAAGTGATCGCGTCACTGGCATCTGCTGAGTCAGGAATCGAGGTGCATCCGAATGACCACGTTAATATGGGGCAGAGTTCAAATGACGTATTTCCAACAGCAATCCATGTTGCTGCGAGTCTGCAGGTTCATGAGCAACTACTTCCAGCTCTGCTGCGACTCGAGGAAAGTCTGGATCGTCGCAGCGAAGAACTCAGCGGTGTGGTTAAAACTGGACGTACGCATCTAATGGACGCCATGCCTGTGACACTGGGACAGGAAATCAGCGGATGGCTGGACCAGGTTGAGCGGGCACGGGCACGCATCCGCCATGCAGCAGATCAGCTACTTGCGCTGCCACTGGGAGGGACAGCAGTCGGCACAGGTATCAATGCACCAGAAGATTTCGGTGAACGCTGCGCCGAAGTGCTGAGCATGCATACCGGTTTGTCATTTTCATCGCGCAACAACTTCTTTTCAGGCTTGAGCAGCCAGGATGATGCCGTGGCACTTAGCGGACAGCTTAAAGCTCTGGCTGTATGTCTGATGAAGATCGGAAATGACCTGCGTTGGATGAACTCAGGGCCACTAGCTGGATTGGGGGAGATTACCCTGCCTGCATTGCAGCCTGGCAGCAGCATCATGCCGGGTAAGATAAATCCCGTTATCCCTGAGGCGGTATGCATGGTCAGCGCCCAGGTCATTGGAAATGACACAACGATAACACTTGCAGGCCAGTCCGGCAGTTTTCAACTCAATGTCATGCTGCCGGTGCTGGCGAAAAATCTTATTTCCAGTATTGAAATGCTTTCCGGTGCCTGCACCGTACTGGCAGATAAGGCGATAGATGGCTTCGTGGTCAATGAAGATACATTGAATGAATCATTGGCAAAGAACCCGATTCTGGTGACGGCGCTGAATCCGGTTATTGGTTATGAGTTGGGCGCAAAGATTGCAAAAACTGCTTACGCAGAGGAAAGATCGCTTAAAGATGTAGCGCTGGAAATGACGGATTTAGGCGAGGAGGAGCTGGATAAGATACTGGATCCGTATCGGTTGACGCGGGGTGGGTTGACTGAATAGGGCACCTGTTGAAATGTTAATCGCCGTGGGGCGATCTGTAAGTTAACTAAAGCAGTGCTCCGCTGACGGAAAACTTCTATCTTTCACTGCCTCAACATAATCACTAACCGCCGACGGTATATTCTCCGCATCGATCATGAAGTTCTTTGAAAATACAGGTGGCTTGCCCGGAGTAATTCCCAGCAAATCCTGAAGTACCAGTATCTGACCATCACAATCACTCCCTGCTCCGATGCCGATTACCGGAATAGATACGTTCGCAGTAATCTCGGCGGCGAGTGTTGACGGCACGCATTCCAGTAAAATGATGTCAGCGCCGGACTGTTCCAGCATTGCCGCTTCTTCAATCATTTCCGTTGCTGCTTCAGGTTCACGACCCTGGACACGATATGCGCCCAGCTTGTAGATAGATTGGGGTTTCAATCCGATATGGGCGCATACAGGTATGTCGTGTCTTGCAAGTGTGCTGACGACATCAAGCTGTTTCACTCCCCCTTCCAGCTTGACCATCTGCGCGCCTGATTCCTGTAGTGCGCGTGCAGCATTATCCAATGCACGCTGCGGGTCACTGTAGCTCATGAAGGGCATGTCCATCATCAGCAATGCTCGGTGTATACCGCGGCTGACAATGCGCGTGTGATACAACATGTCATCCATCGTCACCGGGATGGTAGTATCGTGACCCTGTACCACCATACCGAGTGAATCTCCGACCAGTATGACATCAATGCCCTGTTCATCGAGGATGCTTGCAAAGGAATAATCATATGCCGTAAGCGCCGCAACCGGCACGCCGTCGCGTTTCATCTTGCGGAGTGATGCGACGGTCAGTGAACCCTGCTTTGAAGCGTGTACGCTCATCTATGAAGTGATTACTTTTCTGGTATGCAATTCGTTGCGTATGTTCGAAACAGAGGTGTCGAAGTAACCCTGTTCAGATTCATTCAAATCAAGTTGTATTATCTGTTCCATACCATCTTTGCCCAGTACACAGGGGACGCCAATGGCAATGTTTGATTGATCATATTCGCCATCCAGTATTGCAACAGTCGGCAGCACAGACTTTCTGTCGTAGGCGATGGCTTCCACCATTTCGGCAATGGAGGCGGCAGGTGCCTCGTATGCGCTGCTGTTTTTCTTCAGGGCAAGAATTTCTGCGCCGCCTGTGCGAGTCCTATCGATAATCGAATCGATAGTCTGACTGGGCAGGAAATGCTCAATGCCGATACCGGATATCGTTGTAAAACGTACCATCGGAACCATTGAATCGCCATGCCCTCCCATGACCATGGCATTGATATATTTTGCAGATAGTCCGGTTTCCATCGCGACGAAGGCAGCCATGCGCGATGAATCAAGAACACCGGCCTGGCCCATAATGCGACTGCGGTCCCAGCCGGTTTTTTTCCAGGCGTGGTAGGTCAGGGTATCGACCGGGTTGCTGACCAGTATCAACTTTGAGTCAGGTGCGAGTTTGATGACGTCATCGAGTATCACATCGAGCACGCCCAGGTTGGTTTCAAGTACGTCTCCGCGTGACATGCCTGGCTTACGTGGCACACCGGCAGTGATGATAACGAGTTCGGCGTCGATGATAATATCGCTGCAGTCGGATCCCCGCAGGCGAGTGTCGAACCCGAACAGGGAGGCCGACTCCTGTATGTCCAGTGCAGCACCCTGGGCGGTGCCTTCGTTAATATCGGTCAGGACAATTTCACGGCTGATGTCTTCTTTAGCTAGAAACTGCGCTGTCGATTCGCCGACTCGTCCGGCGCCAATGATGGCAATTTTGTTCATTCTCCACCTCTGTGATTCAAGTCGTTATTATTTGTAGTACGCCACCGGCATGATGGCGGTGGAGGACACTTTAACCATTGGAGAAGTGATTGGGAAGCCTGTTCCCCCGTTCGTCTATGTATATGGAGTATCCAGCAGGTCCAGCCGAGCCACACCCGATTCGATAGCAGCCCGTGCTACGGCGCGGGGTACGGTCTCCATCAAGCGTGGGTCAAAGGGTTTGGGAATGATATGGCCGGATCCAAATTCCAGCGAATCATGTCCGTAGATTTGTGCGATGGAAGGAGGAACCGGCTGTTTGCCCAGCTCAGCAAGGGCATGTACAGCTGCAATGTGCATTTCAGATGTAATGGCCGATGCACGGACATCCAGGGCACCGCGGAAAATAAACGGGAAACCCAGTACATTGTTGACCTGGTTGGGGTAATCACTACGACCCGTTGCCATGACGATATCTTTGCGCGCCATATGCGCAATTTCAGGCATGATTTCAGGATTTGGATTGGACAGGGCGAAGATAATAGGCCTTGGCGCCATACTCAGCAGCATATCCCTGCTCAGCAGATCAGGTCCGGACACGCCTATGAAAATATCAGCATCGGCACATGCCTCTGATAGCGTGCGCTTGTCAGTATGTATCGCAAAGGGTAGTTTGGACTCAGCGAGATCATCGCGACCATCATGGATGACGCCTTTACGGTCGATCATATAGATGTTATCTGCCCTGGCACCCAGTTTTTTGAGTAGATTCATGGACGCAACACCTGCTGCTCCTGCACCCAGGCAGACGATTCTTGATTCAGCCAGTTTTTTGTTCTGCAACTCGAGCGCATTGATGATGCCGGCCGCAATGATGATTGCAGTGCCGTGCTGGTCATCATGAAAAACCGGTATATCGAGGCGTTTGCTCAGTTCCTGCTCGATGTAAAAACAGTGTGGGGCGGCGATATCTTCAAGGTTGATGCCTCCGAAGCCACTTGCAATGCGTGCGACCGTATCAATGAACTGGTCCGGGGTATCGGCATCCACTTCGATATCGAAAACATCGATATCGGCAAAGCGTTTGAACAGAACAGCTTTACCTTCCATGACTGGTTTTCCCGCGAGTGCACCAGTGTTTCCGAGTCCGAGTACAGCTGTGCCATCAGTAATCACGGCGACCAGATTTCCCTTGCTCGTATATCGATAAGCATTCTCAGGGTTGTGCTTGATCTCAACCACGGGAATCGCCACACCGGGCGTGTAAGCCAGTGACAGGTCTTCAGGCGTAGTCGTTGCTTTGGTAATCTCAGTCGCCAGCTTTCCCGGTTTGGGGTACTGGTGATACTTAAGGGCGGCTTCCTTGAACTTCTCGGTCATGCTCGGCATCTCGATTGCGATGAAGGCAGGATTCTAGCATGACCGCTTTATCCTGTTACCCCGGTATCGAATGGTGGAATGTCATTTCTGGCTGACAATTTGATAAAATAGTGTTTTTTCAGGTAGGTGCCGTTCAAATGTTCGACGAAGGTAGTTGTAGTGAATCTGAACCGTTTGCGCTGCAGGTGCAGGGCGATAGCATGGAACCGGAATTCAAGGATGGTTGCGTCATTATCATCGAACCCGGTGGATTTATTGAAAATGAGTGCTTTGTCGTCGCTCAAAACAGTGATGGTTTGATTTTTCGGCAGCTTTTTATCGAAGGAGAGCGATACATCCTGCGGCCCCTCAATCCTGGCTACGATGAAGAAGAAATAGCAGGGATGAGTATGATCACGGGGCGAGTGACCCAGCAGGCAGGTCGGCGCAGGAAAGATCGCAGGCACTACGTCTGACAATATCTTGTAGAAGCATATGTTGTGGGAGCGATGGTTCATCGCGATTATCTTATTCGGACATTTCCAATCGCGATGAACCATCGCTCCCACGGGAATAACTAAATTCTTATCCTGGTTTACGTGACTCTCGCAACCCCTGTTCCACCGCTATCACTGCCGCCTCAACTCTCGAATGTACTCCTAATTTCCGCAGTATCGCCTTCACGTGCAGTTTGACGGTGCCATCGGATATGCCCAGATCACGGGCGATGGCCTTGTTGCTTTGGCCGTTGGCAAGAAATGTGAGGATTTCCGTCTCACGCGGCGTTAGCTCCTTAAATGGATTGTCAGCCGGTTCTAACTGGGTTTCCTGTTCACCATCCTGCACAGCACGGGCTAGCAGGTCTGTCAGCTCCGGTGCCACCACGGTCTTCCCAGCTTGTACTTCGAGCAGCGACTGGACAAGCACATCAGGCTCCATATCTTTCAACAGGTAGCCGTTTGCGCCTTTGCGTAATGATTCCACGAGGTCATTTTTATCAGTGCTGGTGGTCAGTATGACAATTGGCATCTCGAGCTTCTTTTCACGCAGCCTTTTGAGTACCGTCAGTCCATTGGGATCGGGCATGCGCATATCCAGCAGGATAATGTCTGGTTTCAGTTCTTCAGCCAGGCGTATACCCTCGTTCCCATCACCAAGTGAAGAGATGACTTCGATGTTTCGGTTCTCGAGCAGGCCCTGCAGGCCGACCCGAAAGAGGGTATGATCATCGATCAGGATTACACGCACGGAATCAGTCCTTTCATTGTCATTATTATTGCAGCCATCGTGTGTATGTCACATGGTCCTGTTCTGGTTTGCTTACGCTGAAGGTAAGAATAACGCGCGTACCTTCACCAGGTTCACTTTCAATATCGAGTGAACCGCCGAAACGCCGCGCCCTTTCTTTCATGATTTTAAGCCCGACGTGTTCTCCAGCGCCAGAGTTTGCCGGCTTTTCAGTAAAACCGATGCCGTCGTCTTCAATGAGGATTTCATAATCCTGCTCGCCAGTCTGCCGGAGCAATATGCGCACTGTGTTTGCATCGCTGTGCTTGTATATATTACGCAGAGATTCTTGAATGATGCGCTGAACTTGTATTTCATACTCGGATGGCAGCATTAACTCACCCCATTCGACCTGCAGTAGGTAGTGCATATTCGATTCGTTTCGGTAGCGATTAACCAATGCCTTTATGTTCTGTTCCAGGTTCTGATGGTCGCTCTGAACACGGCAATGGGCAATAAGATCGCGTAGTTCCTGGTAGGCTTCATCAAGGCTGTTTTCAATTCTTTCAAGTTCATGCCATACCGCTGATTCGACACCACTGTGCAGAGTGTCATCGAGAACACGTACCTGGAAGCGCAGGCTGGCGAGGCTCTGGGCAAGAGAGTCATGCAGTTCGTGGGCAAGACGGTTTCGCTCATCGATGACGCTGACGCGCCTGGCTTCTTCATCCAGACGTGCTTTTTGAATCGCCATTCCCAGATGCTGGCCGATATTCATCAGCAGTTCGCGGATTTCGGAGCCTTTGCTTCCCTGAGTTGAGTCGGTGAATAGATTGTAGATGCCGAGAGTTTTACCATGATAGGAAAGAGGTACAGAAATAAGACCAAGACGGCTGATGCCGCTAAAGGTTGGGCCTTTGAGAAACCGGCTGTCAATCAGATTGGACAGCTCATGAATCTGGTTGCTTTCATAGACCATCTCACTTTGTTCGAGCTCTGCTGTTTTGAGCAAGGCATAGTCATTATCCTGATCGAAAAACCCACTGGAGGTTACAAGTCTAAAACGGTTGTTGCTGTCGAGTAACCGGATAGTTGCTGCACGAGCATCCACTACACCACGCAAAGCATGCAGCGAGCGTGAAAGCAGATCCTGAATGTCCTGAGTAACGCTGACGCTGGATGCAATGTCATAAAGGATCTGCAGGGTTACATTTTTTTCTGCGATATAGCGTGTCTGCTCCTGAACCTTGGTTTCCATGCTGTGTGACAGCTGCTGTATAGTCTCACTGAGTTGATTGATATCAAGAGTCAATGTCTGTAGTTCACCACGATCAGGGACCTGAATGCGGGCAGACAGCTCGCCATCTCGCATGCGCTGTATCCAGCCCCGCAGATGGATCAAAGGCGTCAGAAGATTGCGTTCTAAAATAATAAACAGGCTGATTGCCGCAATGAGTGCTGTCGCTGTCAGGAATAGTCTGGTGAGTGAAGTATCACCATGGCCTGTCAGAAATGGGGCCAGTTCGATAGATAAGAGCAGTAGCAGTGCGAGCGTGATGATCAGCAGGTACACAACCAGCCTGCTGCAAATTCTGTTGGCTAGCCAGTGCTGCCACCCGGTTGTGATTCTGAATGGGCTGCTACTGCCGGTTTGCGATGTCAATCTTCGGATGCTTCGCTGGGTTGGACAAAGTCTGGTTCATTCGGATTGATAAAAATAAATTCAAAATTGCCATCATCCAGTTGTACATAATCAAGTGTAGCGTCATTGAGCAGATCAATACTCATTGGTGAGACGACGAGGTCGATGCCTTCCGATTGATAACTTGTATCGTCGTCGCGGCCTGTATCGTCGAAGCCCATACCATAATGAATACTGCCGTCTGAATTATGCTTGGCTGCGATGCGCAACGGCATACCTTCCATGCGGTTCTGTTTGGCCTGAAAGCGGATTTGTTGTGCTGCACGTGAGCTTACCTGTAAAAGCACTTTTAGTACCTCCTGCGATTAAGTCCAGGGACCGGGGTGAGCCCTGATAAAGTCAGTGAACTGTTTGACCCACGGATTCTGACGCGTATTGCGCTGGTGTGTATAGCAGGCAAACAGGTTTTTAAAGACGATACCGTCGTATTCTCCATCTATTCCTGTTCCGCGCAATACCCGAAAGCCGAATCCCTCAGATATCTCAAGCTTATCGAGACTGGAATAATGAAACTCGTGCGCATTGATGGCATCTGGTGTGTCGTCCGTGGACACCCAGGGCCAGTCAGCTGTTTTCTCCATACGCACGTAGCCGCGCCCCTGCGGTGATTCATGCATGATCGTGTCTGCCGGAATTATACCTACTAGTGGAACACGGCCATCCTTCCAGCGCAGTGAGCGTGACAGATACATCAGACCACCGCATTCTGCATACACCGGCATACCTCGCTCGATAGCAGCATGGATAGCAGCCATCAGCGATTTGTTGGCAGAAAGTTCCTGCATCTGCGTTTCAGGAAAGCCACCGCCGATAAACAGGGCATTGAGGCCAACTGGCAGTTTATTGTCATTGAGTGTGTTGATGTCTACCAGTTCCACGCCATAGGCATCGAAAGCATCGAGATCATTTTGGTAGTAAAAATTGAATGCTGCATCACGGGCAATGCCCATTTTCAGTGTTTTTTCCTGAGCCGGTTTACCGGGTGTATCAGCTGTGAGTTCAGGGTCACTGGCGTTTTGTGCAATTTCCACAAGTCTGCCCATATCGACCTGGCTGCCTACCAGTTCGCCGATGCGGCTGATTGTTTTGGCAACACTTTCGTATTCATTGCTGGGTTTCAGCCCCAGGTGTCTCTCAGGCAAGTGCAGGTCTTTACTGCGATGTACCGCACCAATCACTTGTACATCCGTGTAATGCTCGATAACTTTAACAAGTTTGGATTCATGCCGTGAACCTCCCACCTTGTTCAATATGACGCCGGCGATGTTGATATTGGTGTCAAATGCCTGGTAGCCGAGTATCAGAGGAGCGATCCCTCTGGTCATGCCCCGAGCGTCGATGACAAGCACCACCGGTGTGTCTGTGAGAGCGGCGAGGGCGGCATTGCTGTTGCTGCCATCCAGATCGAGTCCATCGAACAGGCCTTTATTGCCTTCGATGACGGAGATATCGGATGTTTTACTGTGCAGGCTCAGTGTTTCGAGAATTTCATCGCGATCGGAGGTGTAGAAGTCGAGGTTGTAGCAGGGTCTGCCTGTGGCATGCTTCAGCCAGATCGGGTCTATGTAATCGGGTCCTTTCTTGAATGACTGAACTGATTTACCGGAGGCGCGCAGTGCAGCACACAGCCCAATCGATATAGTCGTCTTGCCGGAAGACTTGTGCGCAGCAGATATGAGTATGCGTGGGTTTGCCATGTTGCTGGATGATCCAGATAGCTGGATCGGGGATTATATATTAGCGTGCACGAAAAAGGGGCAGGGAGCTAGTAGCCCCATGCCCCTTTTGTATCATTTTTGAATGAAACTCAGTGATGTATAGCTGATCAGTCTGCAGAATAGTGCGGATCGACATCAGCATCGGCCAGGCTTTGAGGGATAAAACGCAGCACCTTGACGGCCAGGGCAACAATGATCAATGCAACACCAATGCCTCCGGTGCCAAGCAATACCTCAGGCAGACTCGGGCTATAGGATGCGACGATACCGTCAGCGAAGCTGCTGCTGACTTCCATTCCAGGGAACAGAACCAGTGGAAATGCCTGTCCACCAATGATGATGACATATATCTGTGCCAGGCCACCGAGTATAACGAGAGTGGATGCTATTCCAATCCACACCCTTGATGTCCCTGTTACCGGGTTGTACAGAATGGCGAGCGGGGCAATGCTGCCAAAAATGATCTGCACGAGCCAGAACAGTTTTGTGTAGATATGATCACTGGCCAGGATAAATCCGGCAATGCCATGATGTTCAGTTGCATACAGGTTGGTCAGGAAATAGATTGTGACAAACATCAACACTGCGGCGACAAATACGCCCAGCAGGTTTTTCAGCCGGAAGAGTATACGATCACCGAGTTCTCTATCTGTACCGTGGTAGATGGTCATCAACATCAGGATGAATATTGCCAGGCCGAAGGAGAAGGACATGATAATAAACATTGGTGCATAGATAGCTGCATCATAGGCCTGACGTGCAACGATGAATCCAAAAATAGAACCTGTACCAGTCGTTAGTGCCAGGCGCCATATAAATGCAGCGGTACCAGCTGCCCGTGTATAGCCGTTCATTTTGCGTTCCATCATGGTCATCAGATAAAAGATGACGACGGCAAAGAAGCCTATATACAGATAGATGTTCCAGGCAAAGATGGACTTGAAGTTGTAGTAGGTCATTGCCACGATCAGGCGGTCAGGGTGACCGAGGTCGAGTACCAGTACTATCAGACCACCCGCAAGCAAAGCGATTGCCAGTAATCCGGATAAACGGGCGAGCGGTTTGTACATTGTCTTCTGGAACACCGAAGAAATTGAAGCGACGTTGAGTGCACCCGATGCGGCAACGATCAGGAATACTGCGAAAACGTGCGGTGTGCCCCAGACAATTTCATTGTTCATGCCGGTGACCCAGTGCCCACTGTGTTCCATGTAGAGCGCTGCCCCCAGGCCCAGTACAGCCAGAAGTCCCGTAATACCCAGAACCAGCAGGTAACCGGGTGTGAAGCCGCCGATCTCGGAGAAACGAATTTTTTTCATCTTATATCAAGCCTTTTATCAACCGTAGATGCCCTGGTAGCGCACGCCTGGATTCAACCTCAGGTCAGCGCGTATTCTTTCTCCGCCATGGCGCTGGAGTTCTTTGGATATTTCGCTGCTTGGATCATTGAGGTCGCCGAAGATCATGGCGCTGTTAAAGGATGAGCTGCAGGCTTCAACGCATGCAGGATCCTTGCCGTCATCTACGCGATGAACGCACATCGTGCAGCTTTCAACCGTGCCCTGTCCACGCGGTGCATAGCTGCGTTGATCGGTCAGAGTTTCATGGATAAAGGAACGGGCCTTGTACGGGCAGGCCATCATGCAGTAACGACAGCCAATGCAGATATGCTTGTCTACCAGTACGATACCATCAACACGCTTGAATGATGCTCCTGTGGGGCACACATCAACACAGGGAGGGTTTTCGCAATGCTGGCACATCATCGGCAAGGTTTTGGCGTAACCGGTTTCCTTGTCAGTGACTTTTACTTTTCTGATCCACTGGGCTTTCTGGTTGGGGGCTGAGTGTGTTTCATCTGTAGAACCTGCACCCCAACCATTTTCATTCTGACAGGCATCGACACAACCTGTGCAGTCGCTGGTACAGTTATTAGTATTTATCAGTATGCCCCAGCGTACCGCATCGGTGACAGCTTCATCCTTGCCTCTGGCCTGAGACGTTTCAACAAGAATGATGCCGGGAGCGATGGTCAGTCCAGCCATTGCTGCAGCCGTACCACCAATCAGCTTTCTGCGCGTCAGGTTGACCTGTTCTTTTTCACTCATGTTCTAGCCCTAATGACCTTGTGCCAGCGGTTCGTGTATGTCTGTTGATCTGGGGGTGTCGGTGTGACACTGGAAACAGTCAATCGTGACAGCAGCATAATTGTGACAGGATGTGCAGAAGTGTCTGTTGTCTGTTTTACGGACAAACTCACCCTCATCATCCTTGACGGCGTGACAGGTGATGCATTGCTTGAGGCTGTCCTTCTCTGTGCGTATGCCGCGATGCATGGTTTCTACACGCTGGTGCTTGATGAACTCCATGTGGTTGTAGCGCATGTCATCAGTTGGTCTGACACAGGAATCACCGTCGCCCTTGCTGATTTGAGGCAAGGGGACATCAGCCTGCACGCCTGTGACGAACAGTAAAAAGGCGAGGGCAGTGAGTTTAATTAAATGCATAATACGCAGCATCCTCTTGCAGGTTATTCACCCATGCCCATGTCGATATATCCGGTCGGGCAGACATCTGCACAGATATGGCAACCGATGCATTTGGTGTAGTCAGTTGCGACATAACGACCCATTGTCGACTGATCCTTCTTGACGCGGTAGACAGCGTCCTGAGGACAGAAGATGACGCAGTTGTCGCACTCGAAGCACATGCCACAACTCATGCAGCGAGTCGCTTCCTTTACGGCCATCTCTTCTGACAGACCGATCATGCGCTCATGGAAATGCCCCATGACTTCATCAGCATTCGGGACGTCCTCTTCACGCTTGTAGCGTTCTTCGTACTCGAAGTGACCGAGGAACAATTCTTCATATGAAATGATTTCGTGCTGTGAGCGGTCGTCGAAGTTGTGAACAGCAAAGTTCTCTTCGGATGTTCCGAGTGTGGATGTTTTGTCATATTCATCCGGATCCAGGCCTGCTTCGTGCAGTTTGTCAGACATGCTGAAATGGTGTTTGTCTACCTTCGGGCGACGTGCCATTTTTTCGCTCATCAGGTATGAATTAATACCTTCCGCAGCAATTGATGCCTGACCGATTGCAGTGGTCAGCAGATGCGGGCGAACGATATCGCCAGCAACGAAATGGCCCGGCTTGTCAGGTACCTGGTAGTTCTTGTCTGAGTCGATCAGATTGCGATCGTTAGCCATTTCCTCTATGCCGGCCATGTCACCACCCTGACCAATGGCGGCAACGATGATATCCGCTTCGATTACACGCTCGGTGCCTTCAGTCGGAACCGGCTTCATGCCATCCATAGTGCAGTCGCATACTTTCAGGCCGGTTGCGCGTCCATCAGCACCTACAATGACTTCAAGAGGCATAACTCCATCAAGAATTGTGACGCCTTCATGCAGTGCGTCATGAATTTCATGCTGTGCGGCGAACATTTTGTCTTTGGTGAACAGGGAAGTCAGAGTTGCATCACATGACTCGGCTGCGTCTGCTAGAGACTGCGCCTGGATCTCGTCGTTTGAGAGGATATCCTCTGGCAGGCCTGCCTCGGCATTGTGGCCGATGCGGCGGCCTACTGAAACGACGTCGATAGAGGTATCACCACCACCGATACAAACCAGTTTCTTGCCGGTCACTTTCATGCGACCGTTATTGAAGGCTTCGAGGAAGGTCAGACCGTCTACACAATTGCTTGTGCCTTTCCAGCCATCGACCGGCAGGCCACGGCCTGTCCAGCAACCCAGTGCCCATAGAATGGCGTCGAATTCTTTTTCGACTTCAGCGAGGCTGATATCGCGTCCAACGCGGGTGTTCAAGCGGGTTTCTACGCCCATGTCCAGAATACGCTGGTTTTCGGCCGCCAGTTTGTCACGCGGGATACGATAGCCGGGGATGCCATAGCGCATCATGCCGCCCAAGTCTGCACGCTCTTCGAAAACGGTCACAGCGTGGCCCATGCGACGCAGTTGATAAGCTCCTGCCATACCAGCAGGGCCACCACCAATTACAGCGACTTTCTTACCTGTGTCTGCACCAGCCGTATAACTGTAGCCATTTTCGATGGCGGTATCACCAATGAACTGTTCGACAGAGTTGATGCCTACGAAATCTTCAACATTGTTACGGTTGCAGCCATCCTGGCAAGGCGCAGGGCACACACGACCCATCATGGAAGGGAAGGGGTTGGCATCCGTGGCGCGCAGGAATGCATACTCCTGCATGCTCATTTCGCCGGATGGCTTCTCAATGCCACGAACGATGTCGAGCCAGCCGCGAATGTCCTCACCAGCCGGGCAGCTGCCCTGACAGGGAGGTGTGCGCTGTATATAAGTCGGACATTTGTGCGACCAGCCTGCATCGAAAATTTCTGCCTGCCAGTCGTCCTGGACGAAATCACCTTCCTCGTAACGACGAAAGTTAATGTCTTTTTGCATTTCTTCTTTTGAAGTTGCCATTGTAAAGTCCTCGTGTCTCAACCTGTATCAGGTAAAAAATCGGTTAGTTATTCTTGCTCGTTGTTGTCACTGGCTTCATCACCAGTAGCTACTTTTTCAAAGTCATCCCAGACCAGTGCATCGCCCACTAACTGATGGACGCTGATGATCTGGTCCATGGTGAAGCCGTAATAGGGGAGCGTCTTGGCGAACTGGGTTTTACAAATGGCGCAGATCGCAGCCAGGTGGGTAACACCATGGTCTTCGACGACTGTGTTCAGTGCCTGCATTCTTGGCATGGCGCCCTTGACGCGAACTTCCATCAGGTCGTCAGTCAGCAGACCGCCGCCACCGCCACAGCAATAGGTAGCTTCACCAATAGTGTCGGATGGCATGTCATAGTAGTTGTTGCACACTGCTTTGATGACATCACGGGGAATTGTGAACTGGCCACCAGGTTTCGGACCCATGCGGGTAGCACGTGCTACGTTGCAAGAGTCATGAAAGGTCAGTGTCATGTGATCGTTTTCTGACGGATCCAGCTTTAGCTTGCCTTTCTGAATCAGGTCGTGGGTGACTTCCAGAATGTGCTGTGGCACAGGATATTTCGGGTCGAGGAAGTCAAAGGGACCGGCCAGCGTGTTGAGGAAAGCATAGGCAACTCGCCAGGCATGTCCGCACTCGCCGAATACGATGCGTTTGACGCCCAGGTCCAGTGCAGCTTCGCGTATGCGCAGCGAGATGCGGCGCATATTTTCATAACTGCCGATGAACATACCGAAGTTGGCGGCTTCCGAGGCATGTGAACTCAATGTCCAGCTTATCCCTGCCTGGTGAAAAACCTTGGCATAGCCGATCAGGCCGTCGACGTGGGGTTCGGCGAAAAAGTCTGCAGATGGTGTTACCAGCAGGATATCTGCACCTTTTACATCCAGCGGCAGCTTGACCGGGATTTCGATGTCTTCCTCAATTTCTTCTTCGAGGCCTTCCAGCGTATCGGCCAGCGCGCGCTCGGGCAGTCCGAGGTTGTTGCCAATCGTGAAGACCTTGCCAATGATTTCGTTATCGTATTTCTGGCCCATGCCGACGGTGTCGAGAATGTCACGTCCTGCCATGGTCACTTCTGCAGTATCGATGCCGTATGGGCAGAACACAGAACAGCGACGACATTCTGAGCACTGGTGGTAGTAGTTGTGCCACTCGTCGAGCACATCCCTGGTCAGTTCGCGTGCGCCGATGAGCTTTTCAAGACCAAACTTGCGCAGTAGCTTGCCGGCGGGCGTCAGGTAGTAGCGATAAATGCTGCGCATCAAATCCTGGCGTGCGACAGGCATATTGTTGGCATCTGACGTGCCGAGGTAATAGTGACACTTGTCGGTGCAGGCGCCGCACTTGACACAGGAGTCCATGAAAACCCGCAGGCCGCGGTATCTTTTTGTCAGATCCGCCAGTCTGTTGACGGCAACGTCTTGCCAGTCATCGACCAGTTCACCCGGAAAGCCTAGCGCTTCCTGGTGCTCGGGTTTGGCGATAAAGGGACCACTGCCTTTCATCACCCCAACCTGGGGCAGGGGAACCTCAACGTAGTCTTTCAGCTCTGGTGTATCGAAATCTGCCACTGATTTGTCCTTTTTAAAACCGTAAGATATTAATAAGTTACAGCTTGTTCTTAATGTTCTCTGTCAGCTTCCAGCTTAAGCGCCCAGCCTGCGATATGACGCTTTTCACGTGGATTATCGACCTGGTTACGGGTCGGGCTGAAAAAGATACCGGGTGCATGCAGCAGTTTACTGAACGGGAAGACCAGCATCAGTGCTGCTACCAGTGCAAGATGTATCAACAGCGGACCATCCGCTGGCAACGGCTGTATATCGAAACGCATAAGCCCGAGAAAAAATGCTTTTACTGCGATGATGTCCGTGTGGCTGATAAATTTCATAATCAGACCGCTAATGCCAATAAAGATGAGCAACAGCAGCATCAGATAATCGGATGGTGAAGAGATGTATTTAACTCTCTTTACCAGGAAGCGGCGTGCAAACAGGCCGAACAGTCCGATCAGCATGGCGAACCCGGCATATTTACCGAATGGCTGTATCAAGGTGACCCACCACCAGACGGGTTCAGTGAAATAGCGCAGATGCCGCAGCAAAACCAGCAGCAACGCAAAATGGAACATCCAGCCAAATATCCAGATCCATTTATTGGATTTGAACAGGCTTTTGAACAACACGACTTCCTCTGCCAAGCGGACAACGACGCCGGATTTCGTTACAGGTGCCGGTGTTGTCGGAATCTTGAGTGGAGCCGGTGTCTTCGCGTACTGCAATATCTTGAAACCGACACCAAATACGATGGTTGCGGTAGCAAAGTAGAACAGCGCTGCGTAGAGAATTGTCAGAAACGACATGTTTCTGATACCCCTTGATTATGAGTTCTGAGAAAGGGAAGGGGACATTGTCCCCTTCCATCTGCGACTACTATTAGACGCAGCCAGTCGGTTTCGGCAGACCTGCATATTTACATGCCTGCTTGGCCGGGCCATAGGGGAACAGTTCATACAGGTACTTGCTGTTGCCCTTATCCTTGCCGAGTCTTTTACCGATGGCTTTGGTCAGTACACGTACTGCCGGTGCAATCTGATACTCTTCATAGTACTCACGCAGGAAGTTGATCACTTCCCAGTGGGCTTCGGTCAGTTCAGTATCATCTGTTTTGGCCAGTGCTTCACCGACGTCCTGGTTCCATTCGCCCAGATTTACCAGGTAGCCTTCTTCGTCTGTTTCGTAGCTAGTTCCGTTTACTTCTATAGGCATAGTAGCCTCCTAACAATAGTTGGTTTATTTACGAACGAGTATCAGAGCCAGGCGTTAACCTGGTCATGTTCTGTTACGAGATCCACAAAGCCGTCGTAATCGACGACTGAGATTCCATCGACAATATTGTCATCACTCATGCCGCGGGCACTCAGGTCCGCGCCAAGAACATAGACAGAATACTTTGAGGCAGCAGAGGCTACAGCATCTGCGACACGTGTACCTTTCGTTGCTGCATAGACACCGTCTTCGATGAGCAGAATCGCACCGTCGTCTGCGATAACACGCAGGCAACTGCCGAGACTGTCACGATCAAACGGTGATTTATTTATGGTGTGTAGCATAGACATTGTATAAATCTCCGTTAGAAACTGAGGACGACGTCCTGATCAGCGATAATTTTAGATAACTCTTCGCTGGAAACGAGATGGATGGAATCCTTCTCGGCCCAGTCTTCATCTTCGTCTTCCCAGACCAGATGCTGTAAGTCTTCGAGTGTCAGGCCGCGTTCTTCCAGTGACTCTTTCTCAATGTAAATCTTGTTGACTTCATAGTCACCAAGAGCAGAAAAGGTGGGGGAGAAATTCTTCATCCCGATGCCTTCTGTTTTCTGGCCTTTGGTAAGCTGGTAGACGCCGTCATCCATAAAGACCAGTGATACATCCTGATCGAAGGCAGCACCAATCAGAACCACTTCCAGGGATTCCAGTGCGTAGACTGTGCCGTAAGGCGCCCGGCGATTCATGTATAGGAACTTTTTCATTGCCATTTTTTAGATACTCCCTGTTCAGTCGCCAAAGACTACAAGACGGTCCGCTTCAATTCCGGCTTCGATCAGCTGACCGAGTCCGGAGATACGGAATCCTTCTGCGATGTTGTTGGCATCTTTGCCCTGACGCTTCGCTTCGTCTTCATCGAGCAGGCCGCGACGCTGTGCGGCGGCGATGCAGATGACGAGATCAAGCTCATGTTCCTTCTGCAGTTCTGTCCACAGATTGGTGATGTTGCGATCATCCTGCGGTGGAATTGCAAGACGCGTCCCTGTATTGACACCATCGTGATAGAAGAACACGCGAAAGATCTCATGACCTTTAGCCAGTGCAGCCTTTGTGAACTGATAGGCCGAATCAGCAGCCTGGTGCTGATAGGGCCCTTCGTTTATCTGAATTGACAGTTTCATTATGAATCCTGTGTGAAACGCTTAGAAGCGAATGTGAGTTGAAGCGTTCAGGCTGTGACGTGAACCGCGCCAGTTATCAATGTGATACTTGGTGAACGGAAGGCCTGTCTTCTCGAAGAACTGAGGCCAGCCAATACGCTCGATCCAGTCGTTGATGCGCTCCCAGTCCTTCGCGTCTTCCTTGTAGGTATTGAGGATCTTCTTGACGATTGCCGTGGCTTCAGGCCAGCGCGGCGGATTGTTCGGTACACCGGCGGCAACCAGGCGCTGGAACGTTGGTTTGCTGCGGGCGTTGGAATGATTGCCACCAACCCAGATAGCCAGTTTTGAGTGCTCGGCATCGTTGATCTGCATCGGCGGGCAGGGCGGGAAGCATGCGCCGCAGCAGATACATTTCTTTTCGTCGACTTCCAGTGAAGGCTTGCCGTCAACCATGGCAGGGCGAATAGCCGCTACCGGGCAGCGTGCCACGACAGATGGACGTTCGCAGACATTGCCAACCTGGGTGTGGTCGATGCGTGGTGGCTTGGTGTGCTGGACATTGATGGCGATATCACCCTGGCCACCGCAGTTGATCTGGCAGCAGGAAGTTGTCATGTGCACACGGTTAGGCATGTTGCAGTTTTTAAACTCGTCGATGAGTTCGTCCATCATGGACTTGACGACGCCGGAAGCATCGGTGCCCGGGATGTCGCAGTGCAGCCAGCCCTGGGTGTGTGACAGGGTAGCGACGGAGTTGGCGGTTCCACCAATAATGAAGCCTGCTTCCTCGATGGCGTCGATCAGAGGCTGTACCTTGGCTTCATCATCGACCACGTATTCAACATTGGAACGAATCGTGAAGTGAATGAATCCATCTGCATACTTGTCACCGATGTCGCACAGTGTGCGCAGGGTGAAAACGTCAAGGATGCGCTGGGTAGCGCACTTGATCGTCCAGATTTCGTCACCGCTTTTGGCAACGTGCAACAGAACGCCAGGGCGCGGGTGAGTGTGGTATTTCCACATGCCGTAGTTCTTACGCATTACGGGGTGCATGTACTGGAAGCCGTCCGGGCAACCTGATTCAATTGGACTACGCATATCTTCTAGCGCCATGTCTCTATCTCCTGATTTTTCTAAACTATTCTGATGACGGGTTCGTCAGGCTAACTGTCCGAACCCGTTTTCCATGATGCTGATCAGGCGTTTGCAGCCGCTTCTTCAGCCTTACGCTCGAACCACTTGATCGCTTCGTCATTCCAGCCATCCATACGGACATAGGAACTCTGACGTGGCAGCGCAATCATGTTCGGGTCTACATCGATGCCGATGCCTTCAAGGAAGTTGACCAGGCCGATGCGTTCGATCATTTCGCCACAACGCTCGTGCTCGAGCCCGTTTTCAGCCCAGAAGTCGATGATTTCTTCGGCCAGCTCAATGATTTCCTCATAGTCGTCCATGGTTTCAAGTTTCTTGAACGGGACGAGGACGGTGCCCATCAGGTCACCGATTTTCAGTGTGCGTTTGCCGCCGATGAGAATGGTCACGCCGCGGTCGTCTCCAGGAGACAGAGCCTTGTTCATGACATTGAGGCAGTGCATGCAGCGCACGCAGTTCTTGTTGTCGACAGCCAGGGTGTCGTCATCATTCAGAGTCAGGGCATTTGTCGGGCAGCGAGAGGTAACGTTGTCGATGACGTGCTGACGACCTTTGGCTGCTACGTAGGCCTTGACCTCTTCCTGGTCGACCTTCATGTCGTCGCGCCATGTTCCGATGACGGCAAAGTCAGAACGTTCGATGGCATTCTGACAGTCGTTCGGGCAGCCGGATACCTTGAACTTGAACTTGTAAGGCAGCGCAGGGCGATGGACATCATCGGTGAAATTGTTCATCAGATGACGGTGAATGGCCTGTTCATTGCAGCAGGATTGTTCACAACGTGCTGCGCCTACACATGACATGCCGGTACGAACACAGGGGCCGGCACCGCCGAGGTCCCAGCCGTAGTCGTTGATATCGTCGAAGAAGTGCTGGATGTTTTCGTTGGTTGTACCAATAAACATGATGTTGCCGGTCTGACCGTGGAAGGTAACCAGGCCGGAACCGTATTTTTCCCAGCTGTCACCGAGCTGACGCAGCATGTCGGTGGTGTAATAGTTGCCCGCAGGCGGCTGAACACGCATGGTGTGGAATTCTTTGGATTCGACGAACTGGTCGCCGACTTCAGAGAAACGCGGGATAATGCCGCCGCCGTAGCCGAATACGCTGATTGTGCCGCCTTTCCAGTAACCCTTGCGGGTTTCGTATGAATGTTCAAGCTGGCCCAGCAGGCTGTTAGCCATGCCGTTGATGGTTTTGTCTTCGTGGTCGTCTCTAAGACGCTTGAAGCCGCTAATGAAGCTCGGCCATGGGCCTTTCTCCAGTTCATCCAGCATCGGTGTATCAAAATTTTTGTTGTCAGCCATTTACGATCTCCTTCGTAATCGGAAACTGTTTTCAATCAAGCCTGAAGGGCCTTTCTGCTCTAGTGTGTGCCACAGCCTGTATATATGACTACTGCAGGCACGGTACTGCAACTATTACGTGGGCGAAATTCTAGTGATCTCACCCTGCGCTGAGAACCCTCCTTAAGGGGGGTGTACAGCAGTTGGAGGTATTACTTTTGGGATATACGGTTTTTCCATCTTAAGTTAATGTATTCATGTGGTAGTGGGAGCTAAGTAATTGTTAACGCAATTAAATAACCAACATAGACTCAACTAATGCGCATAATAACTGAGTAAATATATCAGTTATTAAGGTGCCGAATCAGTGTTTCTACAATACGCGCACAGACTCCGTTTGAATTCAAATGGATGAAAACCTGTTGCATCGTTAAAATGTAACTCTATATATAGAGTTCAAGGAGTATGAAATGTTGTGGTTGAGTGAGATATTGCTTCAGCACCATGAACTGACGTCATTCGAGGAACTGGCTGCTGTTGTAAAAGATAAGGCGGGCAGTGGTGAAATGTTTTTCCGCATGGATGTCAGGCCTCCGTTTCTGGACACCCCAGATAATTGGGAAGAACTTCTTGAAACGGCATTCACGAGCATAAGGTAACGAGATGTACTGGACAGAAGATGCTGACAAGAATGAAGTATTTCAGGTGCCGGAGAATATTCTGGACCTGAGCTTCCGGATAGACTGTAAATGTCTGCCCAATGACCATGCCTGGCCGCTCAGCCAGGCCCTGCAACAGGCGCTGCCCTGGTTGTCGCAAGAACAGGGTGCAGGCATTCACCTCATCCATGGCCCCGGCTCTCAGAATGGCTGGATGCGGCCGGAAGGGCCTGACGAGTTGATCCATTTGAGTAAAAGAACGCGCCTGACATTGCGCATGCCTTCTGAGCGTGTCGATGATGCACTCGCCCTGGAAGGTGAACAGCTGGAATTCAACGAGTACAGGGTCGTTCTAGGTATGGCACATGTGAAGCCGCTCAGTACCTATGAGGTTCAGTTCTCACGCAACGTTATTTGCGACCCCGGAATGGAGGAGGAGCATTTCCTCGAACACGCAGCTGATGAAATACGTAAACTAGATATCAGACCGCGCAAATTAATGTCTGGCATGACACAGCAGCTGCGCTCCCCGGATGGTGATGTAACGACGCGCAGCCTGATGGTCGCAGATCTCGAACCTCAGGAGGCGGTGGCGCTTCAGGAAATAGGGATCGGAGGCGGCAGGTTGCTTGGTTGTGGCCTGTTTACACCCCATAAAGGCATCAAATCAGCCAGGGAGAGTTGACGAATTCAAGCTCCTGTATAAGAATATAAAGGTTTAATTAAATAGTTACACACATTGCACAGGAGCACAGTATGGCGATTGAAGTTGACGGAAAGACCATAGAAACCACAGCTACCGGTTATCTCGAGAACATCTCTGACTGGAGTGAAGCACTCGCGGAGAAGATTGCCGAAGACGAAGGCATAGCAATGACTCAACGCCATTGGGATGTCATTAACTATCTGCGTACCGAGTTTATTGATAATGGCGGTAATCAACCCAACACTCGTAACATGAACAAGGATATGGGCAAGTTCTGGGGTGAAAAGATCGGCTCCAAGGATCTGTTCGATTTGTTCCCCGGTGGTCCCAGCAAGCAGGCAGGGCGGATCGGTGGTTTGCCGGAAAGTCGTCGCAAGGGTGGATATTAAGGCGCTTGATCTAACCCGTTTGGGATATATCTAGCTGCCGGCATCATCGTTATAGTTCGGCAGCAAATCAGAAACGAACATTACTCACTGGAGAGCATCTAATGAGCACGAAGCAGGAAAAAATCCAGAAGTTGCTGGATATGCAGAAGAAATTTATTGAAAACGAGCATGCCAATGGCTTTGATGCCGGCGCATACTACACACCTGAAGCAGGTTCAGTGCTCGATGGTTATATCGACACCTACAATGATATTGCACTTGATGTCATGAACGATGCTCACAAGGAGCGTGGTTCCGAGCGGTAATCTCTGCTCAGGCAATATCTGAAAAGGCCACCTTTCCGGTGGCCTTTTTTCGTGACCGACGATCGCTCCTACACGGCTTCGATAACGATTTTGTGGGAGCGGTAGCCGACCGCGATCAAGCAGATTGCTGTCACAACTCAGCCCACATGCGAACCAGGTTGATGTAACTGGTACTGACTTTGAGTGTGGTTTCGTCATCCGGGCGGGCGCGAATCAGTTCATCTCTGGCCTGGCTCAGGTTATACAGCAGTTCACGCTGAGCAGGGTCGCGTATCATGCTCTGTGCCCAGGTCACTGCAACCAGGCGTGTCCCGCTGGTTACTTCTGCAACATGATGCAGACTGCCGGAGGGATACATTACCGCATCACCGGCCGGTAGCTTCTTATTTATCTCGCCGTACTGGGTCGTGATGGTCAGTTCCCCGCCCTCATATTCATCAGGTTCACTGAGAAAAACCGTGATTGAGACGTCCGTGCGATAGCGGTCGTCCAGCCCCATAACAGGATCATCGACATGACTGCCATACTGTTTGCCAGCGTTATAGCGAGCGTAGAAGGGCGCCGCAATGCGGTGTGGCAGTACACCATATTGGTAATCAGGGTGATTGACGAGTGCGCCCATGACGATGTTATTGAGACGGGCCATGTCCGGATGATTCTGCGGCAGTTCCTCATTGCTCTTGACCACTATAGCCTCTTTGCCTGCCGAGAGACGGCCGTCAACAAACTCAGAACGGTCGAGTATTTCTCTGACAACCGCAAGTTTGTCGGATGGAATCAGACCCTTGATACGTAGTAGCATATCGCTTTCCCACAATCAGTTAATGTAAACGAATAATGATACTTAAAGTTTTTCTCGAAGACCAAAATTATCCCGTCGAAATACCGAGTTATATCATCAATGAAGCAGAAGACTTTTTCAGTATGCTGGATTCTGATATGAGCAAAGGCTGGCAAATGAGCCAGGTCTGGGTTGAAAACCCGGACACTATGCAACGCTGCCAGATTGTCGCAGATAAACTGCTGACTGCCTTGCAGAATGACGATCAGAAAACGGGTGTGTTGATGTCTGCCTATATTCTCAATCGCCTCCCGGACTCAAATGAAGTCCATCTATCTACCAGCGGTGACATGAACGAACACGTTATTTCTGCATAATCACTCTCGTGAAATGGCACGTTTATATCGTCAGGTGCTCAGATGGAAGTCTATACACAGGTGTAGCACTCGATGTGGATGATCGTGTTCGTGTTCACAACACAGGCAAGGGCGCCAAGTACACGCGTTCTCGCAAACCGGTAGAACTGGTCTATTCAGAGCCAGTCGGAGAAAAAGGAGATGCGCTAAGGCGTGAATACGACATCAAGCAGTTGACTACGAAAGCCAAGCATCAGTTGATAGATCACCACACTACTTAAGACTATAACAGTCTGCCTGCCAGACTATACTGGAAATATTATGGATTACGAAAGAACCCTGGGCTTTACAGATAATGCTGATGCATCAGATGACCTGCGCCGCAAACTGCAGCTGTATATTAATCTGAAACTCGCCTCATCCGGCCAGCCAACCGTCGGTGGTGATGATGAAATATTTCTCAATACAGCCCACGACTTGCTCAAAAGTTATCGTGAAAAAAATCGTTTGTTATCGGCCTACCTGTGTCCGGCTGACCAGCGAATTCAGGCATTTTTAGAACGCTATCTCGATGGCCTGCCAGAGAATGAGATACCCAGATTACCAGGTATGACGTTTGTGTTAGACCGGCATGGCGTGGCAAGGGAATTGTCTATACCTCTGGGAGGAGATGAGTTTCATTCGGATATTGTTAACAGCTACCGTGTTCGACAAGGTGTATTACATAACCCTGCCAGCGATCGCCGTACCACCAAAGGCTCTTTCCATATAGCCGAAGAAGGCCTGCCCATACCGGGTGATAAAAAGGCCGTGCCGCGGAATACCTTCGCTTGCATGCTTGCGGCAGCGCTTAATCCACCGGATGAACTACTCAAACTGCCGTTCACGGCTAACCTTGCTACGCCTGCCAGGATGTTCCTGTCTTTGTTGCTGCGTCCTGTTGTATGCCCGGAAATTCCGGGTCAGGATGCAGAAAAAAACATGGAGATTCGCTTTTTCGCGCCTGGCAATCTGGCAAGCAACCTGGATTTCGTCGAAAGTATTTTTGGCAATGGCGGCAACCCCAATCTTGCTGAGTTTGATGCCAGCCTGGATGTTGAGCACTGGACCGGACACACCGGCTGCGTGATTCTTGCTCCACACCTGACACGCATAACGAAGAAAGAGGCCGGTCTACCACAGTTTGATGCGGCAAGTGTACGCCAGAAAAAGGAAGGCATGTGCTGGCAGACTGAAGGCGAACTGTACAATGACGGCGAGGCTTTTAAGCTGACTGCTCGTGACGAAAGCGGGGTGATCGTTACCTTGCTGGCAGACAACTACTATGGCTACTGTAAGAAAGAGGTCAAGACGCAGATAGGTTTCGCAGCCAATCTGTATGGCCTGGTCGAGGAAGAACACGCAGGCGGCGCGCTGGCCTTCCCACGCAGGAATCACGGTATAGAGTTTGGCGTCGATTCAAGTACCCGTGAAGCCGGCTACGGCTTCAGTGGAATTGTTGAGCGCTATGGCAACATTATGGATGTCAAAACTGAAGGTTATGGCATTGATAAAAAACATCCTGACGTGATCTATGTGCAGCAGGATCTGCGTATGGATCTGGAAGACCAGAAGATCAGCTGGGAACGCCACGGTAAGACCCATAGCATGCGTCTTCAGCCCGGCAAGACCTATATCCAGCCAAACGGCTATAAGATTGAAATGCAGAAGCATCCGGATGCGCCGTCATGGCGTCTAATCGGTACCGATGCTGAAGGGACCCTGTGCCATAAGCCCTGTACAGTATCGGGCGGCGGCAAATCAGAAATATCCAAGTCAATCGATGACACGGTTATCTATGGACCATTATTCATCGATGATCTGCAAACAGATCTCGATCGTGTTCAGGAAATATTTGAAAGGGATTTCAGTAAACGTTTTCGGCCCGGGTTTGAACATGAAGACAGAGATTCTTCACGCAAACCACTGAGTCTGGAGCGAAGTCTCGGTTCCGTCATCAAGCTGCTGACAACTTCTCCGAGCTATACAGATGAGTTCAACGAGTGGCTTGAGTCAATTCCGCCACGCATATTTGCGCTGGTTTACATCATAAAGCGTTTTTACCGTGCCTCATGGGGTGACGACTGGCGGGAATATGTATCCGTGGATGAGTTGGATGGCGCAGCGGGGCATGAGACTAAAATGCTGGGTCGCCGTGTGATCGCATCATATCTCCGCGTTGGATTTGACGAAGAGGGAAAATGGCGCATCTTCAAGGTTCGGCAGGACTATATCGCCGCTGACAAGATCCAGTTGGAAGACGATATCACGGCTTCGGTCGTGGTGCCGCCACGCTGCCTTGCAGGCTGTGAGCAGGATAGAAATGCAGGCAAAAGTGTCAAGCTGGTGACCAACTGCGAGTACCGGTTGTTCCAGCGTCCGGATGATGCCGTGATACCGGGTTTCGACCACCAGGCTGAGTCCGATATTGCCCGGCCGGACTGTTTTCTGGCCAATTACGAACCGTTGAAAGGTGAGCCACTCGCCAATGTGGTTGAGGATGTACTGACATTCAACAATTATACTGGCCCGATGAAAAGGCTGCTGCAGGGTGCCTACGACGATGGGACAGGTTTTGTGGTGTCGTCTGCTCATCCCCGCATGGTAGATGGAGCACCCAGCAAAAACCCGCGTTACCTGCAAAACCGCCAGGACCTTGTGGAACCTGTTCGGAAATATATCGCGGATATGGGCGCACGTTTTCATCGCAAGCTGTTGCTGGAAGAGTCACTCTGTCATCCAGTTGATGCCGTACTGACCGGACGCAGGAACAACCCGCCAGAGCCAGGTGTGCGTGCCCTGTCGGTATACAACCCGATTCACTATCAGGAACTGCCAGAGTTGTTCATGGATTTTATCTGCAGTCTGACAGGTAAATCGCCATCAACAACAGGTGCCGGCAGTGAAGGTGCGCTGACGAAAGGGCCGTTCAATGCCCTGCGCGCCACCATTGATCTGAATAATGCGCTGGTATCCTACATACTGACCGGTTATCCCGGCTTTTCGAGTTCAGCCGGTTACATCGGTGTCAACTTGCGGGTTAATCATGATATCAGTCTGCTTATCCCTGAAATCTGGGCACGGGTTAGAGAGAAAGACCGTGACCCTGCGATACTGATTGAAAAGGGTTTTCTTGAACCACTGGAAGACTTCGAACACGAGGGCAGGACGGTAATGGCCAGCCGTCTAGGCTATCGCATCACGAGGCGATTTGTACGCGGATTTCTGGGTAAGATTTTTGATAATCCGGCTGCTGTATTTACCGAGGAAATACTCAAGCCTGAAACGCAGGGTATGGAGGTGTTCATCGATGGTATCGATAACATCGTCGAAGCACAGCAACGCGTAGCGCAACAATATCTGGACGATGGCAGCATAGAAGATGCATGCCCACCGCTCAAGGCGCTGCTGCACATCATGGCAACGGGTGAGTACGAGGGTAATACTGTTCAGGATCCTGCCATTCGGAAGTTGTTCACCCGTGAGTACCTGTTGTCATCCAGCTGGTACCAGGAACGTTTGAAAATCAAGCAGCAGCGGGAAGTCGCTCTCTGGAAACGCCACATTGAAAGCCTTCAATCATTCAGGGCGCGGCCAGGTTACGCAGACGAGGTAAAAGCGCTGGACATCGACAAAAGGCTGTCCATGGCAGAACAGCGGTTTGGGCTGGTCAGCAGCAAGGAATACCTGGAGCGGCTGGTGGGTACTATAGGCGCTGATTCGCTGGGCTTGACCAGTAAGCCAAGGAAAATGAGCCAGATTCCGACAGATTTCTGGCGGTTTATGACCAAGGGAAGTTAAGGCGTCTCTGACTAAGTCATGGACCTGTAATTTGAGCGTGGGTCGGGAGCTGCGCGAAGCCCCCTTTTAGACTGTAAGTACGGAGACTCTCTCGTCACATCCGCCGGGTAAGGGGGTGCGGTTTTCAGGGGTATCCACAGCCATGGATGGCTGTGGCTAAGCGCACATGGACGTGTTTATAGCGTCCCCTGAAAACCGTACGCTCTTGACCGGTGGATCCCACCAAACTACAACAGAATCAATGTGATCAGAGACTAGCTAGGCAAACACTACCCAGGTAGTGGCGATGTACTTGTTACTTTTCTCAACTGTGACCGCCCGGTGTTCATGTGTCCAGAAGGGTGGGAACAGAACGAGCTTGCCACGTTCGGGTGTGACTTTGATGTCCTGAAACAGAAATTCTGTTTCACCACCCGGGCCCTCGACATCATTCAGATACCAGAGTGCCACCAGTTGCCGCTGACTGAAATCATGACTGCCACCATCAATGTGCCAGTGGTAGTACTCACCGGGCTGGTAGCGCTGGACGTTGTAGCCCATGTCCTTGAAGGGGCCTTTGAAATAGACAAATTTCTCCCGGAACTCAATCACCGCACGACCCAGTGATTGAAAGAGTGCGCGGTCAACATCTTTCCAGTGCGGTTTGCCACTGACGACCAGGTCAGTGGTCTTCTTGATGCCGCTGTCTTCATTGACGGTCTGTCCGATTCGTCCAGGGTATTGCTCGTCATTGCAATTCTCAAACCTTGCAATGATGTCATCACATACGTGGGCAGGAAGTGCATCGTGTTTCTCGAATATGAAGGTGTTGGGCTTGACCTCCCTGATACTGCTCAGGGAGTTGTTTGAGCTGGGAATGTTCATTGCTGTGTCGTTCATGCTTGTGGATGAGTTTAGAGTTTATTGGAGTCAATCAGTGTTTCATAGGCATTCAGGTCTGACATCCCTTCTGACAGATAGAGTGCGACGATCTGCTGGGCCAGATCATGCCAGTGTCTTGATCCCGCGTCAGAAATATTACGCAATGCTGTCATCGAATCCGAAGTCAGCCAGTCATCGTAGGCGTCACGCAGTGACGGGAAAATTGCTTTGCGCATGTTGCTGAGTGTGGCAATAAAAAAATGCAGTCTTGCAGGATTTTCTGCTTCAACAAGGCCAGGCAGGGTTGACAGGCAATCGGCGAGATTATCTCGAATCGCTCTCAGCATCAGTTCCAGCGGCGTGCCCTGGACTTCACCAAGCAGACTGCTCCATGCCTCTGCACCGATCAGCTTACCGGCTTTTATTTCACCAATTTCATGAGCAACCAGTGTTTGCAGTTCGTTGTCACACATGGCCTGCAGACTGTCATCAAGGTGTTTCTTAAAATCGTAGCAGTTGATTGCGCGTACCAGTGGCGACTCTCCCTTGTTCCACAGGCTTTCTTCGACTTTCTCCCAGATTGTACGACGCAGGGACTCGGAACGTATGAAGATTGTCTGTCTCTGACTCAGGGCAGGTGGAGCGCTTAGCTCCCGGGCATATTCCTTGCCGCTGATGAGTATTTGATAGTTATCCTGTACGAGATGCTGTTCCAGGTCTGCCAGAAAGAAATGTGGCTTGCCACGCAGCACATAGCCGGCGCTGTATACCATGCCATGCTCAGTCAGGTGTTTGTTTATCGCTGCACTGTCGAAGGCATCATAGTCAGCGCCGTTAATGCGTATGGGTAGAAAAGCTTCTTCTTCCAGGGATTCCCATTGCTCTTCCCGATCACTCAGCCAGCGGCCGATTTCTTCGTTGTCGATGCGATCATGGAATCCCAGGTCTTTTTCCCAACGGTAATATTCGCGCATTTTAAGCAGATAGATGCACAGTGTGTAATGGCCTGCATGCGTTGCATCGGAAATGCTGCAGTTGTACTGGACGCTATGCTTCAGCGCCGAAAGATCAATTCCCATACGGATTACCGGACTGCGAAAGTATTAGAATTTCTAATCTGGCCTGGTACTTATTGTAAAATAAGCGTATCCAAAATTAACCCTGTTCCCCGAGGTGGCATGAGAATACGCAGTAAATGGAATGCAAAGAACCGCGACCGGACGCCTGAAGAGATTGCCGGTGTTTTGGGCTTTATCAGTTGGCGCATAGCTATGCAGGGAGTCGTTGATCTGGAAAATAATGATTTTCAGACAGATACGCAAATCCAGCGCCTGGCGATTATCTGGGAGTTTTCAGCCTTTCTGATCCATATAACTGACCGCGAGATGTATCCACGTATGGATGAGGAAGAGCGTCGGGTATTTATTTCGGCCATGGCGCAGAACATGGTGCAGACCATGAATGACAATATGGAAGACATGCTTGAGGCGGGTGACTATAAGGGTGATCTGATCGCTACCCTGAACATACGGATGGCGGAGTATTCCCGCTTTAGCTATGACGCGAAGGATGGGCCATCGTTTCCCATGCTGCGGTACTTCGGTGAATCTGTGACTGCCGTGATGGGCGAAAAGAACCGCAAGTGGATTACGACGCAGATCATCGATATTGAGGCACCAGATGCAGTGAAGACGCTAAAACGGGGAATGGCAAGCCTGCTGCCGGATGAGCAATAAAAAAAGGACGCTGATGCGTCCTTTTTCTAAAACAGTTTGAGAACCTGGCTTATTTCGCCCACTTCCCGAAATTATCCTGGGTTTTTTCGAGGCCATCGTCGTAACCCGCTTCATAGGCCTCGGTGAGGCGCTGTTCTTCGCGCTTGACGTTGCAAAGGTAACCACCCTGCCAACCCTGTACGTACTCCGCATCCACGCCCATATCTTCCATTTTGGTGACAGCGTCAAAATATTCCTGGTTCATTGATGAGTCCTCTTTAATTTCCAGTAATCAGGTAAATAATTAAACGCTAATTTTCGCCCAGTGGGGAAATTTTGTCCAGTCGTTCTTTGTGCCTTTTCGTGACTCGTCCTGATGATTCTACCGTACATCCCCCATGTTTATTGTCCGTCACAGTGCCAGTCGATCTGATAAGATCGCCGTCTTTCCCAACATCCAGACAGGACAACACATGAGCATTAATGAAGACATGGATTTTGCCAGCGGTATGTCAGCATTTGAAGCGAAGCATTTTTCCAGCGCTATGCAACTGCTGTCGCCGCTCGCTGAGCAGGGAAATACAGAAGCCATGCATCGCGTTGCCATCATGTATCAGAATGGCCTCGGTGTCGGGCATGATCCTGATACGGCGCTGGACTGGATGAAGCGAGCAGCTGATGAAGGACATGCGCTGGCGCAGCATGGCCTGGGTTTCATGTACATGGAAGGCGATGGCGTCGAGAAAGACACAGAACAGGCAGTAAAATGGTTTACGCTTGCGGCGGATCAGGGTCTGGCAGGCTCATTGACCACGCTCGCGATGATGTACGAAGAAGGCAATGGTGTGGAGAAAGATGCAGATAAGGCCCGTGAGCTTTATAAAAAGGCCGGCTTTTAGGAATCAAAACTAACGATGCGCCCGGCACATCTAAGCAAAGTTCTTCAGCAGGAATTCACCAGTGCGATGCACGGCCTGCATACGCCTGTTATGTTATGGGGCCCGCCGGGAGTTGGTAAATCCCAGATAGTTGCCCAGGTCGCCAGGGAGAACAATGCTCCGGTCATAGACATACGCCTTTCCCAGATGGAGCCTAGCGACCTGCGAGGCATTCCGATGCGTGCAGGCGATCATGTTGACTGGGCCATCCCATCCATACTCCCCGATACGGAACGTCATGGGGCAGCTGGTATTCTGTTTCTGGATGAAATCACTTCGGCACCACCCAGCGTCTCTGCAGCGGCCTACCAGCTGATCCTTGATCGCTGTCTGGGCAGTTACAGGGTCCCGGATGGTTGGGCCATCTTTGCGGCAGGCAACCGTCAGGGCGATCGCGGCGTCACCTATACGATGCCGTCCCCGCTGGCCAATCGATTCTCGCATTTCGATGTTGATATCAACCTGGATGACTGGGTCAGCTGGGCCTATCAGAACGGGATTGATGACCGCATCATCGCATTTCTGCGCTTCCGTCCGGAAAAGCTGTTCGAGTTTGATCCAGCCCACAATCCGGTTGCCTTTCCGACCCCGCGTTCCTGGGAGTTTGCCCATAATGCATTGCAGAAATTTGCAGATCATCCCGAGTTGCTTACCGAAACCCTGCAGGCCTGCGTTGGCCCGGCTACAGGCATAGAGTTAAAGGCTTATATCGACAATCTCACCAACATGCCGGACCTTCAGGACATAATTGCCGGCAAATCGGTTCAGCTGCCACGTGAGATAGATTTGCAATATGCCGTAGCGACAGCCCTGGTCGGGCATGCAATACGCGCTAAGGACACTGACGAGGAAGAGCAGGTGCATGGTAACATCCTCGACTTCGCACGCCAGTTTCCGGAACGGGAGATGGGCGTCATGATGGTGTCAGATATGACGCGCACTATTGGCGACAAAATGTTTGATTTACCGCAGTTCACTGACTGGTCTGATGCCGTAGCCGATCTGATGATTTTCGGCTCTTAGCACGTAACTGCATGGACCTGGAAGCAATCCAGCAGCGACTTGCGACGGCACGCACCCGTCTGATACTGGACAAACCCTTCCTCGGTGCGCTGGTGCTGCGCCTGCCACTGGTCGCAGCGGATAAAAAATGGTGCAAAACCACGGCGACTGATTCACGAAAGCTGTATTACAACCCCGAATATATAAACAGTCTCGACCTCAGTGAAACAGAGTTCATGCTTGCCCACGAAGCGCTGCATTGCGGTCTGGCGCACTTTGCGCGTCGTGAGAACCGGACAAAGTGGCGCTGGGATATTGCCTGTGACTATGCCATCAACCCGATACTGATTGAGGAAGGGCTGACGCCCCCCTTCGGCAGCCTCTATGACAGGCACTTCAGGGATATGACGGCAGAAGAAATCTACCCGTGTCTGGACAGGAAAACGGCTGACCAGCCTCTGGATCAGCATGTTTATGATGCTGAAGAAACGGACGGCGGCGAGGGGCAGGGTGAAGGCAACATGCCCGGCCAGGACCAGAAAACCAGCGAGCAGGGTGAGGTAACAGAAAAGGGTGGCGGCAAAGATGTGCGTAACAAAGTGGGCGGCAAGGCGGAAGCAGACAGCGACCCTGGTGGTGCGCAGCGGCCAAAACCATTGACCGGCGAAGAACGCATGACACAGTCAACAGAGTGGCAGCAACGCCTGGCAGGTGCTGCACAGCAGGCAATGCAGGCCGGCAAAATGGGTGGTGCGCTTGCTCGCCTGGTCGATGATCTCCTGCAGCCCAGCCTTCCATGGCGCATGCTGCTGGCACGCTATCTGAGCTATATCGCACGCAACGACTACAGTTACATGCGCCCTTCAACCCGGCGCGAAGGCGAGGCCATCTACCCGAGCCTGCGCTCAACAGAGGTAAAGGTAGTTATAGTACTGGATACCAGCGGATCCATCAGTGATGTTGAAATTGCTGAGTTCCTGTCTGAAATTGATGCCATCAAGGGACAGCTGCAGGCGCGCATCGTTTTGCTGGCCTGTGATGCAGTGTTGGCGGAGGACGGCCCGTGGATATATGAACCCTGGGAGGAAGTCAGGCCTCCACGAGACTTCAAGGGCGGTGGCGGGACATCGTTTTGCCCACCTTTCGACTGGCTGTCTCAACAGGATATCCAGCCCGATCTGATGGTGTACTTCACCGATGCAGAAGGAAAATTCCCTGATCGCGAGCCTCCGGTCGATGTGCTTTGGCTCGTAAAAGGAAGAGCAGCAGTACCCTGGGGCACGCGGATACAATTGAACTAAACGCACCCCGGAAGCCTGAACGGTCTCGGTATACTGAATAATTACAGACAAACTACCTGATGATTTCCAACGAAGACAATCTCCGCATTAATGTCCTGCTGAGACAGGATGTTCACGCCATCCGGATCGACGAGTCGAAGATGATCGTCTATGCCTTGACCGGCCGAGGAGAAGGCAAGGTCGTTCTCAACCCGACAATTCGTGATGAGAAGTACCTGCGTGAGATACGGGAGCTTCTGTCTAACCACTACCTTGGCTCACCGGGTGGTTATCCTGTTTATATCCACCGCTGGACACGCATGAGCCAGTCGCGTTCCACTGTAAGCCTGGAAAAGCTGCTCAAGCTTGGAGAACCGGAGGCGGTCGTCGCGGTCGCCAACGCCGATTCAGTCTCAGCAGAAGTTGCAAGACGGGTCTGGTGGGCGGTACCTAGTGAAGAAACGGCGCGCGCCCTGCTGCGCCAGGCAGCTGTCGTCAGAGGTGCCCTGGGCCAGGAGCTGGCGAAATTTCTCTACGAATTCCTACCGTTTGAGGCCGAGCCGGCCCGCGTCGTTGAGAATGTAAGGCTGTTGCTGCAACCAGGCCTGCTCAACGAAGAGGAGCGGATGTCCTTATGGAAAAAGGCAGCCCATAAGTCCGTCTATTACCCCGGCTTTCTGATGGCAATGCCGGATGAAATCCCGCTAGATAGTGCTGCACACGCGCACTATCCGGCACTCAAGAGTTCATTGAATGGCCTCATTGAGCATGGAAACGCGGCTGCGATACTTTATCTCAAACTACACAGCGCCGAAGGACAGGGTTTTCTGCAGTGCATTCGTCTGGCGCTTAAACGTCCATCCAGTCAGGATGTCGTTGTCGCGTTATTTATGGCTGTCGGTCAGTATTTCAATGATCTTGGACTCTCTGAAACACGGCAGCGGGGTATGAAGGATATCGAAGATTTAAACTGTAGACTATGCCGTTCCGAAGTGCTGGCCGGGTATGAGAGCCTGTGTGAACAACTGGCAGATGTGATGCAGATTGAAGGCGTGCAGAAGGCGAAGCTGGAAGCCATGTTCGGACTGGCTCAGTTGGGTGAATCTGTCCTGGATCCGCTGTTCGGCGGCACTGACACTCTCGGCTCTGCAATGCGCAAGCATATAAAACCACTGACCGTTCCCATTCTGGCCATGCTAGACACACTGGAACAGCCATGAAGGTCACGCATATTGCTTTGAGCATAAAGCTGGTCATTGAATCCGAGGCTCTGGAAGCTGATGCCGGTGTATTTGCTGATGTGGTTGGCAGAGAACTGGCGCGCCAGGTGGAAGGATACTCAAGCAGCAAAAAACTCGGCTATTTCCCGGCACTGGATTATTTCCATGACCGCGAAGGCGCAATCGACAGAGGCCTGCTCGATGCAGCAGACAACCTGTCATGGCTAGCAGCGCGTCTGGTACGCGAAGAAGTACGCAAGCGCCTGCGACCGCTATTTGCCAGCATGCGCTTCGATGCCATACAGAACCTGGCATTTACCATGCCGTCTATTCGGCCGGGCCAGCCCAACGCATTGAAGAGGCTCGCCGAGCATTACACGCCAAATACTGTGAAACTGGACCTGACTGCCAGCATCATGACGCGTTACGACACAGCGCAGGACATGAAGGGGCATTCATCGCATCAGGTGTATCGCTGGCTCAAGGAGCACTTTGAGAGTGTTGAGGTGACAAGTTGTCGGCAGCTTGATTGAAAGTATGTTTACTGCTGATTGAGTGGGCTTTTTTTAATGTGGGTCGGGGTCTGTGCGAGGCCTTCTCAAGACCCGCTGTGAATACGTCCGTGGTCGCTTCCGGCGTCCTGCCTCACGCGACACTTATACATCCATGTATGACGTACGCTCTGCATCCGCGTCTCTGCGGATGAAGGTCTTGAGAAGGCCTCCCCCATACCCCTTGTAAACTGTGAGTTCGGAGACCCACTCGTCACATCCGCCGGGTAAGAGGGTGCGGTTTTCAGGGGTATCCATAGCCATGGATGGCTGTGGCTAAGCCGCACATGGACGTGTTTATAGCGTCCCCTGAAAACCGTACGCCCTTGGCCGGTGGATATCACCACCATACAGTAAGTCGAATTCAGCGATCAGCAGAAACACATAAGAATCAGGCTTATTAACCCAGCCAGTATTTGATAAAATTAACCCTTTACGGCACTCAAGTATCAGGAACTCACTTGGATTTTTTACCGATCTTTTTAAATATTCGTCAACAGGACTGCCTGGTAGTGGGTGGTGGTCAGGTTGCTGCACGGAAAGTCACTCTGCTTGAGAAAGCCGGGGCCATGATTAGCGTGGTTTCTCCTGAGTTGTGTGACGAGCTTAGTGACATGGCAGCAGCGGATAAGATTACCCACATTAAGCGGGAATTCCGGGTTGACGATGTCACTACTCAACGCGTCATTATTGCAGCGACCAATCAGCGTAGTGTGAACGAGCTGGTATCGCATACAGCACAGGACAGGGGTATACCGGTCAATGTAGTAGATAACCCGGACCTTTGCAGTTTTATCATGCCTTCGATCATTGACCGCTCACCGGTACAGATTGCCGTATCGACGGGTGGCGCATCACCGGTGTTGGCAAGATTGCTGCGCGGCCGCCTGGAATCCTCCGTCCCGTCTGCCTGCGGGCGACTGGCTAGCCTGGTTGAAGAATATCGCGAACCTGTCAAGCAGCGTTACAGCGACGGCAATGCGCGGCGCGGCTTCTGGGAACATGTGCTGCAGGGAAGCATTGCAGAGCTGGTGTATGCAGGACGTGATGAAGATGCCCGCAGTGCTATCGAGGAAGCACTCAGAAAAGATGAAGACGAACTGAAAGAAACCGGCCAGGTCTACCTCGTCGGTGCTGGCCCCGGTGATCCGGATCTGCTCACTTTCCGTGCCTTAAGGCTCATGCAGCAGGCTGACGTGGTCGTTTACGATCGCCTGGTCTCGCCGCCGATTCTCGATATGGTACGCCGTGACGCCCGCCGCATTTATGCAGGCAAGGAAAGGGACAAGCACGCCATTCCTCAGGAAGATATCAACCAGCTGCTGATCCGATTGGCGAAAGAAGGCCACCGGGTGCTACGCCTCAAGGGTGGAGACCCGTTTATTTTTGGTCGTGGTGGTGAAGAAATTGAGGGACTGATGGAAGAAGGCATTCCTTTCCAGGTAGTGCCTGCAATAACAGCTGCATCAGGCTGCGCAACCTATTCCGGGATCCCGCTGACACACCGGGATTACTCACAAGCCTGCATGTTCGTGACTGGACATTTGAAAGATGGATCGACCGACCTCAACTGGGCGGCAATGGCACAGCCTAATCAGACTGTGGTCTTTTACATGGGACTGCAGGCGGTAGAAGTCATCGGTAATGAACTGGTCAGACATGGTATGAGTGCTGACACACCGGCTGCGCTGATCGAGAAGGGCACGACACCTGAGCAGAAAGTATACATTGGTAGTCTTGCGACCTTGCCTGAGCTTGTACAGCGTTATGACGTCAAGGCGCCGACGCTCATCATTGTCGGTGACGTGGTGCGCCTGCATGGTAAATTGAACTGGTACAACGCTGAACAGCACAAAGCTGGTGAGGCCGATGTTCAGTAGACTGCGTGAAGATATTTTGTGCGTTTTCGAACGTGATCCTGCTGCGCGCAACAGCTGGGAAGTCCTGACAGCCTATCCTGGTCTGCATGCCATAATCGGTCATCGCTTCACACACTGGATCTGGCAGGCTGGTCTGAAGTGGCTGGCCCGTTTTGTTTCAAATATCATGCGCTGGCTGACAGGCATTGAAATACATCCCGGTGCCACGATAGGTCGTCGATTCTTTATAGACCATGGCATGGGTGTCGTAATCGGTGAAACAGCTGAAATTGGTGACGACTGCACCCTGTATCACGGTGTCACACTGGGAGGCACCAGCTGGAAGCCGGGCAAGCGTCACCCTACACTAGAAAATTGTGTTGTGATCGGTGCCGGTGCCAAGGTGCTGGGTCCCATAACCATTGGCCAGCGCGCAAAAGTCGGCTCCAATTCTGTCGTCGTCAGGGACGTTCCAGCGAATGAAACGGTAGTGGGAATCCCTGCGCATATAGTGACTAAAAGACATGATGAAAAAGCAGAACAACGCCAGAAGATTGCCGACAAGATCGGGTTTACGGCCTATGCCCAGACACCCGATTCAGCCGACCCGGTTGCCCAGGCGGTGGATCGGATTTTGGAGCATTTGCATGCAGTGGATGAGCGCATCAACGTGATTGACGGACGCATGACTGAAGCAGGCATGCTCAATGAAGTGGAAGACCTGCCTGAACTGGATGTTGAGAAGCTGGAACCGGAAGATACAGACAGGGGGAATACTTGACTAAAATGGTCAAGTATTAGATAATTAATAATATTATCATAGCCTGCGAGCAGGAGCGAGGTTCTCAATGCGATTGACTACAAAAGGGCGTTACGCTGTAACCGCAATGCTGGATTTGGCAATCCATTATGATCTGGGCGCGGTAACGCTTGCCGACATAGCAGGAAGACAGGGTATTTCGCTGTCATATCTGGAGCAGTTGTTTGCCCGTCTGCGGAAACAGGATCTGGTACGCAGCACTCGTGGTCCGGGTGGAGGTTATCGCCTGGCAAGAGAGCCTGAAGGGATTCGCGTTGCTGAAATTATCGTGGCTATCAACGAACAAGTAGATGCCACCCGTTGTGGAGGGGACAGGAACTGTGACAAGGAAGAGCGCTGTCTGACTCACTATCTGTGGGAAGACTTGAGCAGCCGCATTCACGGTTTTCTTAACGACATCACGCTGGGTGACCTGGTCAACCAGCCGAAAGTACAGGAAGTGGCATCCCGTCAGGATTCCCGCATGAGCCAGGGCATCCCCGTCAACGTAAAATCACTCTGAAGCCTGCCGAATCAGAACAATAGTAAAACACGTTTAAGCACCTATGAAACCGATCTATTTTGACTATTCCGCCACCACGCCGGTGGACAAACGCGTCGCGGACAAGATGATTCAGCATCTCACAATCGATGGTGATTTTGGCAACCCGGCCTCCCGCTCGCATGCCTATGGCTGGGAAGCAGAAGCTGCTGTGGACGATGCGCGAGACCAGGTGGCCCGGCTGATCGGTGCAAGTCCTAAGGAAATAGTCTGGACCTCCGGTGCTACAGAATCCGATAACCTTGCCATTAAGGGTGCTGCGCATTTCTACAGCAAACGCGGCAAGCATATCATTACCTGCAAGACTGAACACAAGGCCGTGCTGGATACCTGCCGTCAACTGGAACGTGAAGGTTACGAAGTCACCTACATGGATCCTGAGCCAAGCGGCCTGATTGACCTTCAGAAGCTGAAAGATGCAATTCGCCCTGACACGACGCTAATCAGCATCATGCATGTGAATAATGAAATCGGTGTTATCCAGGACGTTAATGCGATTGGCAAGCTGGCGCGTGAGAACAAGATCATCTTTCATTGCGACGCAGCACAGAGTATCGGCAAGATCCCTGTCAATGTAGAGGAAATGAACGTTGATCTGCTGTCCATGTCGGGTCACAAGTTTTATGGCCCCAAGGGCGTCGGCGCACTGTATGTCAGACGCAAACCGCGTGTGCGCCTTGAGGCCCAGATGCACGGAGGTGGTCATGAGCGTGGCATGCGTTCCGGCACACTGGCTGTTCACCAGATTGTAGGTATGGGTGAAGCTGCCCGTATTTCCCGCGAGGAGTTGCCGGAAGAGGCAGCACGTATCCTGAGTCTGCGCAATCGTTTGTATGATGGCTTCAAAGATATGGAAGAAGTCTATGTCAATGGCGACATGGAACACCGGATCCCCGGCAATATAAACATCAGTTTTAACTTTGTCGAAGGCGAGTCATTGATTATGGCGCTTAAAGATCTGGCAGTTTCATCCGGTTCCGCCTGTACTTCAGCGAGTCTGGAACCGTCGTATGTCCTGCGTGCCCTGGGTCGCAACGATGAGCTGGCACACAGCTCAATTCGTTTCAGTATCGGCCGCTACACTACGGAAGAAGATGTAGACCGGGCAATTGATCTGGTACGTATGAACATTGGCAAGCTCAGAGAGCTGTCTCCGTTGTGGGACATGTACAAGGATGGCATCGATCTTGATACGGTCGAGTGGGCGGCGCACTAGAGGTACACCACTATGACAGTTAGTCTGACAGAAAAAGCAGCAGATCATGTTGCTGGCTTCATCGAGAAGCGGGGGGGCGCGGCTGGCCTGCGTCTGGGAGTAAAGACTTCGGGCTGTTCCGGCCTGGCCTATGTGATCGAATTCGTTGATGAAGTGGAAGAATCCGACGAAGTTTTTGAAAGCCATGGAATCAGGATTGTTGTCGATAAAAAAAGCCTGATTTATCTCGATGGTACAGAACTCGATTACAAACGTGAGGGGCTCAATGAAGGATTCGAGTTCAACAATCCGAACGTCAAGGATGCCTGTGGTTGTGGGGAAAGCTTTACTGTTTAGCAGGACCTTGTTGTAGTCATTATTTTGGGAACCCTTAAAGATCCTGTCACTGCCTCGTATGCAAACCCTACTGGATAAAAACTTTTTCGATATTTTCGGCCTGGATGAAACATTCGGGCTGGATCAGGGAGGTTTGCGTGAGCGATTTCGGGATTTGCAGCGTAAATATCATCCTGATAATTATGCGACAGCCAGCGATGCAGAAAAGCGCATATCAGCCCAGTATGCAGCACACATTAATGAGGCCTTCACTACCCTGAAAGATCCGGTATTGAGAGCGCGTTACATACTGTCACAGCACGGCATCAGCTCAAACGAACATACACATATGGATACTTCCTTCCTGATGGAACAGATGGAACTGCGTGAAGAGCTTGAAGCAGCACGTTCGATCAATGGCGGCATGACGGCCTTGATGAAACTGTCTGACAAAGTCAGCAAGGATTATACGGCCATGATTGCTGACCTGGAAGCGACCCTGGATGACCCGAGTGAACCCGGACTTGAACGCGCAGATCAACTGGTACGTGAACTGCAATTTTTCGATCGAATTCAACAGGAAATAGAAGAGGCTGAAGAAGCCTACCTCTAAGGGCATTCTTTTAACTATACCCATGGCCCTGCTACAGATAAGCGAACCCGGTAAATCAACCAGCCCGCACGAGCACCGGCTTGCTGCGGGTATAGATCTGGGTACCACCAATTCACTTGTTGCAACAGTCCGCAGCGGTACACCTGTAGTGCTGGACGATGAAAACGGTAATGCACTGCTTCCTTCTGTCGTACGCTACCTGGCAGACGGACAGCCACAGGTAGGACGGGTAGCTGTCGCCGCCGCTGTAGGTGATCCACATAATACAGTCGCCTCTGCCAAACGCATGATTGGACGCACAATCTCCGAACTCAAGACGCTGCATGATGTGCTGCCGTACAAGTTTGACAACGAATCCGCAACAATCCCTCGTATTATTACTGCTGACGGCCCGCGCAGTGCAATTGAAGTCAGTGCCGAGATACTCAGCACACTGAAAAAACGGGCTGAGCAATCACTGGGCGGTGACCTGACAGGCGTTGTTATCACTGTTCCGGCCTACTTCGATGATGCCCAGAGACAGGCGACCAAGGATGCCGCCAGGCTTGCCGGCCTCAACGTTATGCGCTTGATCAATGAACCCACCGCAGCAGCGGTGGCATATGGTTTGGATCATGGTTCAGAGGGCAAATATGCTATCTACGATCTTGGCGGCGGCACATTTGATATCTCAATACTGCATCTTCATGAAGGTGTTTTCGAAGTGCTGTCAACAGCAGGGGATTCGGCCCTTGGTGGCGACGACATGGACCGGCTGATTGCCGAATGGGTGCTCGAGCAGTGTCCCTGTGAGTTGGCTGGTGATGAAAGCGAAGCTACATTTTTGCGTCAGTTGCTGGTCGTTGCCAGACAGGCCAAGGAAGCATTGACGGGACAGGATTCAACTCTCATTAAATTGACCATGCCAGGCGGTGACAGCTGGAGTACGCAGTTGGATACTGAGACTCTCAACAGCATTATCGATCCCATCGTCGACAGGTCATTATTGCCCTGCCGTAGAGTATTGCGCGATGCCGGTCTGAATCAGGATGACCTGGACGGTGTCGTACTCGTCGGAGGATCAACTCGTGTTCCCCGTGTTCGCGAGAGAGTCGAAGAATTCTTCCGCACACAGGCCTATACCGATGTTGATCCGGATAAGGTAGTTGCCATCGGTGCTGCTATTCAGGCGGACATTCTGGCAGGCAACCGTCCTGCAGAAGATATGCTGCTGCTGGACGTTATTCCATTATCCCTTGGCCTGGAAATCATGGGCGGCATGGTCGAGAAAATCATTCCGCGCAACTCGACCATCCCGGTCGGCAAGGCACAGGAATTTACGACCTACAAGGATGGTCAGACGGCCATGTCAATTCATGTTGTGCAGGGAGAACGCGAACTGGTCGCAGACTGCCGATCACTGGCGCGCTTTGAGTTGCGCGGTATTCCACCCATGGCGGCTGGCAGCGGCCGGGTCCAGGTGACATTCAAGGTGGATGCCGATGGCCTGCTCAGTGTCAGCGCCAAAGAAGCGACGACGGGAGTCGAGGCAGAAGTATCAGTCAAACCGTCCTATGGCCTGACGGATTCCGAGGTCGAGCAAATGCTGCGTGATTCCATCGACTATGCCGAAGAGGACATGCACGCACGCCTACTGGCTGAGCAGCGAGTGGAAGCTGACCGCACCATAGAAGCACTGGTCAGTGCACTGGATGCGGATGGTGAGCGTTTTCTGATAGAAGAAGAAAGAAACCGGTTATCAGCGGCTATACAGTCACTTCGCTTATTACGTGATGGAAAGGATGTCGATGCGATAAAGCAGTCTATCGAGGCACTGAACAATCTGTCAGAACCGTTTGCAGCGCAACGCATGAATGCGGGCATACATGAAGCCCTGGCCGGCCACAACATCAACGAGTTCAACGAATCAAAATGACGAAGCTGATTTTTCTTCCCCATGAAGAGATCTGTCCTGAGGGCAAGGTAGTCGAAGTTGATCCTGGTATTACCATTTGTGATGCAGCCCTCGCCAATGGCATCGAAATTGAACACGCCTGTGAGAAGTCCTGTGCCTGCACGACCTGCCACGTCATCATTACTGAAGGTTTTGATGCTCTCGAAGAAGCCACCGAAGAAGAGGAAGACCTGTTAGACAAAGCCTGGGGCCTAGAGCCGGAATCCCGCTTGAGTTGCCAGGCCATTGTGACCGACGAAGACCTTGTCATTGAAATTCCAAAGTACACCATCAATCAGGTATCCGAAAATCACTAGGAGGGAACATGGCTTTAGGATGGACAGACACATTGGATATTGCGATTGAACTGAGCGAAAAACACCCGGACACAGATCCATTGAAGATTGCCTTCCCGCATTTGATGGAACTGGTGATGGGGCTGGATGATTTCGTCGGTGAAGAAGAGCATTGCGGTGAACGTATCCTCGAAGCTATACAAATGGCCTGGATGGATGAACTGGACTAGCTGGATTGGCAATAAACATGGAACGTAGGCGTCTGTTTGCCACAACAACACTAGGCTGCAAGGTTAACTTGTATGAATCCGAAGTTATCGGCCAGTCACTGATCAGCGACGAATGGCAGCAGGTAGATCACAGCGAGAAGGCTGACCTGTACGTTATTAACACCTGCACCGTTACCACAGAGGCAGATCGTCAGGCACGCCAGACGGTACGGCGTCTGATACGCCAGAACCCACAAGCTAAAATTGTCGTGACCGGTTGTTATGCCCAGATTGATCCGGAGGCCTGTGCGGCAATCCCGGGTGTTGATCTGGTACTGGGCAATGACCGCAAGCTGGACCTGAATCAACTGCTGCCTGAAATGAGCCGTGGCAACTTGCCGCCCGTCATGGTTGGCGATCTGGATGAGCACGTTTCGTTGCCGTCAGGAATCATAGATGATTGCCCGGGACACACGCGCGCTTTCGTGCAGGTTCAGCAGGGCTGCAACCAGGGCTGCACATTCTGCATCATCCATACTGCCAGAGGGCCATCGCGATCTTTTTCTGTTGAGCTGGTTCTGCGCCAGATCGAGCGGCTGGTTGGCAATGGTTATCGGGAGATTGTCCTGTGTGGAGTAGACATCGGCAGCTATGGGGAGGGTCTGGAGAACGATGACCACGGTCTGGCAGGTCTGTTGCGTGAAATCTGCGCCTTGCCAGGGGATTTCCGCATCAGAATCAGTTCTATCGACCCGTCCTATCTCGATGATGGGCTGATCGATGTGCTGGCAGGTGAAGAAAAAATCTGCCGGCACTTTCACCTTTCACTGCAAAGCGGCAGCCCCGTCATCCTCAAACGCATGAAGCGCCGCTACACTGCGGAACAAATGCTTGATCGGATCGGCGCGTTGAGCAAGGCCGTCACGGATGTCGTCTATGGTGCAGACATTATGGCCGGCTTTCCAACAGAAACCGATGCCATGTTTGAGGATACGCTCGCTATGGTCCATGAATTACAGATCGCATTTCCACATGTGTTCAGTTATTCAGACCGTCCCGGTGTCCCGGCAGCGCGCATTCCCGACCAGGTGCCGCATACGCTGCGCAAGGAACGTGCACGCGCATTGAAAGAGGCAGGTGACTGTGTTCGTGATGCCCTGTATCAGCGCCGTCTGGAAAATGCGCAGATTGCCGAGGTAATCCTCGAACAGCATGATTCACAGAATCCTGACTGGCTCACAGGTCGCTCGAACGACTATCTGCCCGTGGTAATGCGCGCGGAAGGCCGTGAGCCCGGTGACCTGGTCAGAGTGCGATATCACTCCGTCGATGGCGCCAGGCTCATTGCCCACCCAGTCTGAGACAGGTAGAATACTGCCGCTTTAGCAGTCGGGACGTCTTCCGGCTGTAATTGCATAATAATCAATCACTTGCAATATATACTTTGAGTTATTACTTATGGCTGTTGAGCGTACGCTTTCGATCATAAAACCCGATGCAGTCGGTAGGGATGTGATCGGAGAAATTTACACCCGTTTTGAAAAGGGCGGTCTAAGGGTAATTGCCGCGAGAATGCTGCATCTGAGCCCTGGGCAGGCCGAGGCATTTTATGCCGTACACAAGGACAGACCATTCTATGCAGAACTCGTCAGTTTCATGACTTCAGGCCCCGTCATCGTGCAATGCCTGGAAGGTGAAGATGCTATCCAGAAAAACCGGCAGTTGATGGGTGCGACCAACCCTGCCGAGGCTCTCCCGGGTACGATACGGGCTGATTTCGCCACTACAGTGGATGAAAACGCCGTACACGGTTCGGATGCACCCGAAACCGCTGCTGCTGAAATTGAATTTTTCTTCACTGATGAAGAACTTTGTGCCAGAACCCGTTGATTCACACGATCGTGACTGACTTACTGAATAAAGATTCAGCCATTAATCTGATCGGCCATGACCACCAGGCCATGTCGAAATATTTCGCTGTGCTCGGAGAAAAACCTTTCCGCGCATCTCAGCTGCTCAAATGGATCCATCAGCAGGGCGTCTACGATTATGCGAACATGACCAATTTCAGCAAGGTCCTGCGTAGCAGGCTTTCCGAGCAAACCTCGCTGAAGCTTCCTGAGATCATTCAGGATCAGGAGTCCCTGGACGGCACGCGAAAATGGCTGCTTCGCCTTGAGGATGGCAATAGCATCGAGACGGTATTCATACCCGAGGAGAAGCGTGGCACATTATGCGTGTCTTCACAGGTCGGTTGCGGTCTGAACTGCAGTTTCTGTGCAACCGCCAGGCAGGGATTCAACCGTAATCTGGAGGCACACGAAATTATCGGGCAGCTGAGGCTGGCAAATCAGCTGCTATCGACAGAGGACAACGATCGACCTGTTACCAATGTTGTCATGATGGGCATGGGTGAACCCCTGCTGAATTACGATAATGTCGTCCAGGCCATGCGCCTGATGCAGGATGATTTTGCCTACGGGCTTTCCAAGCGGCGCGTTACCCTGAGCACCTCTGGTCTTCTGCCGGACATGCTCAGACTCAGTGATGAGTGCCCGGTCAGCCTGGCAGTCTCATTGCATGCCCCGGATGATGCACTGCGCAATGAGCTTGTCCCGATCAATCGGAAGTACCCGATTGCTGAACTCCTGGAGACCTGCCGCGAATATCTGAAGGGTATTCCTCATCAGCGTATCACCTTCGAATACGTCATGCTGGATGGCATCAATGACAGCGATAACCAGGCTCGCATGCTTGCAAAGCTATTGCGCAGCGTGCCTTGTAAAATCAATTTGATACCGTTCAATCCGTTTACCGGCACGCAGTACAGGCGTTCATCGCAAAAGCGCATCAACCAGTTCCGTAATATCCTGATGGAAAAAGGCATCATTACCGTGACACGCCGTACAAGGGGCGACGAAATTGATGCCGCCTGCGGACAACTGGCAGGTAATTTTACTGACCGCACCCGACGCTCAGAAAGATTGGATATCGAAAGCCTATGAGATTGTTACTTACCCTTTGCATTGCATTACTGCTGTCAGCCTGTGTCACGGAGCGCGTAGGTGACCCCACACTTGAAGAAGGGAAAAAGTCGGATAAGCAGCAGGCGTTAATCCGCGCCCAACTGGCAGCCAATTATCTGCAACGTGAAGAATTAAAGGTGGCGCTGGATGAAGTGACCACGGCGCTGGAACTGGATCCCTCCAATACCTCTGCCAATTACATCATGGCCCTGTTACAGGTGCGTTTCAAAGACAGGGATAAAGTCGATTATTATTTTCGTAAAGCCATAGATGGCCCAGATCCTTTACCGAATGCCCAACAGGATTATGCTAATTATCTGTGCAGGGAAGGGGAGTACAAAAAGGCCGAAAAGGAATTCACGGCACTGCACAAAAACCCGATCTATCCCAATCAGGATCTGGTCTATCTGAATGAAGCTGAATGTTTTATCCGTGCTAATGATTTTGAAAAGTCTGAGAAGGCGTTGCGCTCTGCACTGAAGATAAACCCACGTCTGGTTCCAGCCTTGTACCACATGACAGTTCTGAGTTTTCAGTCCGGTAATATGCTACGCACGCGGGCTTGGTATCAGCGCTATCTGGAGATCGGTCCGGATAAACCCCGGATACTCTACATCGCCTACCAGACTGAAACAACACTGGGCGATAAAGACACAGCTTCAAGCATGGCAGTACGTTTAAAAGGAAAATTCCCAGACTCCGAGCAGGCACAGCTGTTGCGTGGTAACAGGTAAAAAAATGGAACAAACAGAAAATCAATTGCAACTGGATGAAATGGGCACTATAGGGCCTGGTCGATATCTATTAACGGCCAGACAGAATAAGAAACTGCGCACAGAAGATGTCGCATTTGAATTGCGTCTGACACCCAGCCAGGTCATAGCACTGGAGGAAGACGATTATTCCCGCATGCCTGAAGTTACTTACGTACGGGGATACCTGCGCAACTATGCCAGACTGCTGGGGTTGTCTCCCGATGATATCCTGCTGGCGCATGCCCGTATCACGCGCAATGATGATCTTGGCCAGGTTGCCGTAACACCTGTCAGCGAACGTGAAATTCATGCAGTTGGCACAGGCGTCAAGCTACTCAGTGTGCTGATCCTCGTAGCAATTATTGGGGCATCGGTTTACTGGTATCTGGGCCGTGATATTCCATTGCCAGTTGCTGAAAGCGAGCCGGAGCCTGTAGCCCCCGTCATTCAGGAAGAAGTGCCGACCGGCATCAGTAAACTGAGTTTTGCTGAATCAGGTCCGGTAAAACCTGCGGAACCCACAGACCCAACGCCTGTTGCTCAGCCAGAAAGTGACGAGAGCAGCGTAGAGCCACCGGCAGAGACTGCCTTGCCGGTTGAACCTGAAACGCCGACGGTGGTCGAAGAGCCAACCAGCAATGTCAATGCTGAGGTAGAAAATGCAGCTGTTGCAGTGGAAAGTGACCAGCCTGATGTTACAGAGGCCCCTGTTGATACGGGTCTGGGACAACTGGTCATCGGCTATCAGAAATCATGCTGGACAGATATCCGCGATGCGAATGGAAAAAAACTGGTTTACCGGACAATTCCCGCAGGTGAAACTATCAGTGTCGAAGGCGAGACACCCTTAACATTATTCTTTGGATTTGCTGTCGGCATTGATCTGACATTTAACGGCAATCCTGTGGATTTGAAGGAACACACCCGTGGTGTCTTCGCACGTCTGACGCTGGATCGCTAGCCAGGCCATGACAGACAAGATTCAGGCAATCAGGGGGATGAATGATTTTCTCCCGCATGATGTGGATTGCTGGCAGTATCTGGAGCATACGGCAGCACGAGTGTTCGCCCTGTATGGTTATCGCGAGATTCGTGTGCCGGTGGTCGAAAAAACTGACTTGTTCGCGCGTTCCATTGGTCTGGCGACAGATATCGTCGAAAAGGAAATGTACAGCTTCCAGGATCGCAATGGCGATAGTCTGAGCCTGCGCCCGGAAGGCACAGCAGGTGTGGTACGTGCAGCCCTTGAGCAAGGTATGCTGCACAATGCAGTTCATCGTTTGTGGTATACGGGTCCAATGTTCAGGCATGAGCGGCCGCAGAAAGGCCGTTATCGACAGTTTCACCAGATTGGTCTTGAAGCTTTCGGAATGGCCGAGGCAGAACTGGATGCAGAGATTATTGTTCTCACCGCAACATTGTGGAAGGAACTTGGCATACAGGATGTCAACCTGCAGCTGAATTCTCTTGGTACGCCTGAGTCGCGTGGTCAGTACAGGGATGCGTTAGTGGCCTTTTATGAGCAGCACCGGGCAAGTCTGGATGAGGACAGTCTGCGGCGTCTTGAAACAAACCCGATGAGGATCCTTGATAGTAAGGACAAAACTGTCAGCCAGCTGAATAAAGAAGCCCCGAGCATACTTGATCATCTGGATAAAGAGTCTGCTGAGCATCTGGACAGGGTGCAGGAACTGTTGCAGTCCCTGGATGTAGACTATCACCTCAATGCAGGACTGGTGCGCGGGCTGGATTATTATACTCGCACTGTATTTGAGTGGACGACTGACCAGCTAGGCGCGCAGAGTGCAATCTGTGGTGGTGGTCGTTACGATGGCCTGGTAGAAACACTGGGTGGTAAACCCACGCCTGCTGTAGGTTTCGGTATAGGTATGGAGCGCCTCATTGAACTAATGAGGTTACAGTCTTGCTGCGGCGAGCCAGAACAACCTGATGTATATATCGTGCAGACAGGAATGGATGCTGCATCTGCGGCTATGCAGCTTGCAGACCAGCTGCGAGGCAAAGGGTTCCGAACACTCTGTAACGTTGGCAGCACAGGCTTCAAGAGCCAGTTAAAACGCGCAGATCGCAGCGGTGCAGCGATGGCGGTTATACTTGGTGAGGATGAAGTCAGAAACAATTCTGCTACGATCAAGGAATTATCGACAGGTGAACAGCTGTCCGTCAGTGAAGACAATCTGGTCGAAGAGCTGCGTAGACGACTGCAAGATTTAGAATAAGGAAGAGGAAATGGCAGAACCACATTTTATTGAGGACGACGAGCAGGAAAAGGCACGTGAATGGTGGAAGGCGAACCGATTGCCAATCATCTCCGGCGTTGTCATCGGACTGGCGATCATTCTTGGCACCAATGCATGGAAATCCTATAAGCAATCTCGCGCTGAGGCGGCATCATCGCTGTATGCTCAATTGCTGGAAAAAGACGGGGCGAGTACAGCCGTGGAAGCCGGTGAGGCCCTGATTGCCGATTACACTGATACGCCTTATGCGGGCAAGGCAGCATTGGTGCTGGCCAGAATCAGCTATGACAACAAACAGCTGGACGAGGCCATTGAGCGGCTGCAATGGGCCATCAGTGAAGGCCGACAATTTGAAACCATCAATGCAGCACGCCTTAAACTGGCTGCCATCCAGTTTGATAAAGGTGACTACCAGCAGGCGCTGGACACACTAAGTGTTGATGACATGCAGGGATTCGAATCGCATTATTTCGAGCTGCGCGGAGATGTCTACATGAGGCTTGACCAACACAGCAAGGCGCATGAAGCCTACCGGGCAGCTATCGACGGCCTTGCAGCCGGCTCGATGTACGAACCAGTGTTGCGTATGAAGCTTGAATCAACCGCATCCGGAAACAAGTCGTGAAACCTTATTTCTCCTGGCTGCTGGCAGGCTTGTTGTTTCTATCCGGCTGCTCAACGATCAAGAGCGTTATTCCTGGTGGTGACAGTGAAGAAGAACCTGCGCCGCTGGAAGACATTACTGAGACAGTCAGTCTCCAGCGTGTCTGGAAAGTGTCTTCAGGCGATATAGATAATGATTCGCGCCTGATCCAGCATGTGCTGGCTGGCAGCAGCCTGTATGCGGTGTCCTCAGACGGTCTTGTGACCGCGGTCGATGTAGATAACGGTGAGACACTCTGGAGCAATAAACTCAAATTAGATGTGTCTGCCGGCGCTGGTTATGGTGATGCACTGGTCTTTATTGGAACCGAAGAAGGTGAAGTCGTCGCATTGCATGCCAGTACTGGTGAGCTTGCCTGGCGTGCGGAAGTTGGGGGCGAGATACTCGCCAGCCCTATGGCCGGTACAGGTACAGTCGTTGTATCTACCTCGGTTGACCGTCTGACAGGTCTTTCCTCCGTCGATGGGACGCAAAAGTGGTCGCTGAAGCAATCTACGCCACGCCTGACTCTCAGAGGCCGCAGCCGTCCACTGGTAATGTCGGACATTGTCTTTGCCGGCTTTGAAAATGGCAAGCTGCTGCTGGTGCGACTGGAGAATGGCCAGACTCTGTGGGAAAAACGGGTTGGAGATGCGGTTGGCAAGTCCGAACTCGAGCGTCTGGCAGATGTAGATAGTCGACCAATACTGATTAAAGATACAATATATGCTGCCGCATACCAGTCAAGAGTCGTGGCGATTCATGCGCCCAGTTCCAGAATCGTGTGGGAAAACAACACATCGACTTATCAGGACATGGCAGTCGATAGTTCTAATATCTACGTAACTGATGAAAATGACGTCGTGATTGCTATAGACCGCAGTAATGGCCTGACTGTCTGGCGCCAGCAGGCATTTGGCTACCGGAGTGTATCGGCACCCGCAGTAGCTGATGACTATATCGTCGTCGGCGACAGGGAAGGTTATCTTCATGTGCTAGATAAACAGACCGGTGAACAGGCAGGGCGCATCAAGCTAGGCAGTGCCATTGCTTCCCAGCCACTCGTACGTGGTTCGACAGTCTTCGTGCAGACTGTTGACGGTGATCTTGGCGGCTGGCAACTCAACCGTCAGTAGTATGTCTGGCCAGTATTATGAAACCCGTTATCGCGCTCGTCGGCCAACCCAATGTTGGTAAATCGACACTCTTCAACAGACTGACTCGCAGCCGTGATGCGCTGGTCGATGACCAGCCAGGCATTACTCGTGACCGTATTTACGGGAACGGCAGTTACCAGCGCAAAGCATTTATTGTAATCGACACGGGTGGTCTCGATGATGACGATGATGCGTTGTACTCCGAGATGTCTGCACAGACCTGGGAAGCCGTTGCCGAATCCGATGCGGTAATTTTTCTCGTCGATGGCCGGTCAGGCCAGTCTTCCCAGGACAGTAATATTCTGTCGCATCTTCGCACACTGGGAAAACCCGTCTATCTGGCCGTCAATAAAACTGAAGGTCTGGATTTCGATCTGGTACTGACGGACTTCTATGGTATGGGGCTTGGTACACCGCATCCGATATCTTCTGCCCATGGCCAGGGTGTCAATTCACTAATGTCTGTTGTCCTCAGGGATATACCGGAAGAGGCACAGGAGAAGGAGGAAGATCATCCGGTCATTGCCGTCATTGGCCGACCCAATGCCGGTAAGTCAACACTCATTAACGCACTGCTTGGTGAAAATCGCGTCGTTGTCTTTGACCGGCCGGGTACCACGCGTGACAGTATCAGGGTGCCATTCCAGCGTGAGGACAGGGAGTATGTTCTCATTGATACAGCCGGCGTAAGGCGCCGTGGCAAGGTCGATGAGAAAATTGAAAAATTTTCAGTCATCAAGACGCTGCAGGCCATCGACGAGTCGAATGTTGTAGTGATGATGCTGGATGCACAGCGGGAAATCAGTGATCAGGACGCAACTCTGGCAGCTTATGCGCTGGATCAGGGCAGGGCAATGGTCGTCGTGGTAAACAAGTGGGACAAACTGTCCCCTGAACAGAGACAAAGAATAGTAGATGAAGTCGACCGTAAACTGAGATTCCTCCAATTTGCAGAGTTTATCTATATCTCGGCCCTGCACGGCACGGCAGTTGGAGACATCTTTCCAGCCGTTGACCGTGCCTATGAGGCGGCGATGAAAGAACTACCGACATCATTTCTTAATCGGATACTCGAGAAGGCGGTCAATGAAAATCCGCCTCCGTATGTCAGGGGACAACGCAGTAAGCCGAAATTTGCCCATCAGGCAGGGCGTAATCCGCCGTTAATCGTGATCCATGGTAACAATCTGAAAAGGATGCCCGGGTCTTACCTGCGCTATCTCACGAACACCTTCCGTAAAGTCTGCAAGTTGCAGGGTACGCCTATCCGCTTGCAGATGCGTGCATCGAATAATCCCTTTGAGGGTCAGCGGTCCCCCAGGTCGAAAAAAAATCGTAACCGACGCGGTAAAAAGTAGACTTGATAGGTGAGGTCACCTTAATATCAACAACACAGCCGTATTTTATTGACTAATAATAGTTCTTGAACTATCGTTCTTAAGTGTGTGAAAAAACACAATAAAACATACATTTATCGGCTAATAATGACCACTCATCGGTATGGATCACATAAGCAACACTGAAATAGGCACTAAACAGAAGGAAATGCTGGTCGTAATGACCGCACTCCTGTACACGGAGCAAAATGCACTGCTTTCCGCATCACAATTACGTGATGCGAAACAGAGTCTGCAGGCGCTCTTTTTGCGTACGAGTGGCGAAGAAACCATGCTGCGCAAGCTTATCGACATCCTCAAATTCAATGAGGAAATGCATACCGCCTTTAGTGACCTTTCCAAGATCAGCACACGCATACAGAGCAGTACAGAGATCATCGCGCGCAAGGTGTCGTATCTGCGCAGCTATTTTGACCGTCTCAAGGTCACACCGCAGGAGAGCACTGATTTCTTCTCACCATTCATGAATTTCACTCATCAGTTTCTGCTAAAAGTGAAAACATTCAATACCTATATGGGTGAGTTCCTTGAAATTAAGGAAATGGAAGCACGTCGGGCGAGCGAGTATCGAATCGCCAAGGAAGCCAGTCATCGACTGAAGAAACGCCTGTCAGGCACGCTGGGTAATGAGCCTACTACGGAGCTGGAAAGCAGTATCAAGGACGAGGTCATCCAGACATTTGACCATGCCGAAGCAAAAAACAACCTGGTGATGGTGCAACGCGAATCAAAGCTCAAGCAGCGGGAAATTGACGAGTTGCTGGAAGAAATCAACGCCATGTGCCAGCTGGCCATGAACCCAACCATGCGTGAGGTCAAGGAACGCAATGTGTTGATGAAAGAAGAATACGAGGATGTCTTCAGCCTGTTCGTTGGCGCGCTGAAAAAACACAAGCGCCTGGTCAAAATCAAGGACTTCCTGATGGATTATTTCCGTTTGTACCAGCGTGCTTACGGCATGTTCAGGCTGGATTTCAACAGTTTTAACAAGGCTGTGATAATGATTGCGGACAATTCTCAGCAATACTTCGAAGACAAGAACGAAGACGTCGATATACGCGACAAGCGTGACAAGCTGATGAAACTCGAAGCTGTGATCAACTTCCTTGAAGTGGGTGCGCGCATGATTACAGAACGCACCGACCTTAACTATCAGCGCATCAGTAAAAAGCTGTCTGAGCTGATCGACAAGCGTGACAGTGAATGGCGCTCAATCAGTCAGGATTTGCTGGTTGCCAAGGTATCTGCTGAAGCGGAAATGAGTACCACCATCTGAAAAAGTCGCTTCGCGGCTTATTCAGATGGTGGTACCAAGTTTATCTACGGGGGAAGGGAGTCAAGACCAATGGTTTCTCACTGACACTATTGCTGCCCTTCCCCCGAGCCCCCATCCCTTTGAGCTAAATCAGCTTCCTTAGTGTAGTGGTCACTTACTGCTGGTTGCCTTTTCCTCGCTCTTTCGTTCAGGAAGAAACAACATCGGGTCGACGCGATTCTGATTAAGACTCAGACTCCAATGTAAATGCGGCCCGGTCACACGGCCTGTCATACCCACTTCACCTACTTTCTGGCCTCTGGCCAGTGATTCACCTTCCTTCACACTTATTTTACTCATATGGCAAAACATGCTGATCATACCCTGACCATGATCGAGAAAGACGGTGTTGCCATTGAAGTAGTAATTCCCAGTATCTGTCACCACTCCCGATAACGGCATGAGAATGTCGGTGCCTTCTGGTGCTGCAATATCAATTCCGCTATGCGGCTTGCGTGGCTTGTCGTTAAAGAACCGCTTCAGGCCAAACGGACTGCTTAACCGGCCATCGACAGGCCAGTCGAACAGCAGGGGTATTCCAGATACATCACGCCAGATACGGAACTGGTCTCCGATATGTCCGGACTCCTTGTTGATTCGAGCTAGCTGTTCCTTGTCTGGTGAGACATATTTTGTTTCTTTAATTTTGATGCGCTGCTCGGGGTAGTTTTTTGGCTTTACCTGAAATGAGACCATTTCTTCGCGGCTTTTTTCTGCGTTTTGTACACTGATAATCTTGCTGCCTGGCAGCATAGTCAGTGATAGCCCGACCAGAGCTTTCCAGCGGCCATCCTGATCGATAACCATAGCGCGTTTACTTCCGAAGCGGGCGACGGGTCTGGGTTCGGCAGAGTCACCCAGATCTATGACAGCGACACCGCCAGGTACAGGCGAGGCTTTGAAGGCAATGTCTGCTGATGCCGGCGTCGTGCTGCACAAGAGCAGGCATACAGCAGTGATACAGTGTTTATGGATGATTTTCCGGATAGTGTTATTGGAGTTCATTCTTTTGTCGTTATATGCTTGATAAGACAATCCAGTTCACCGTCATTCAGTTGAGCCGTAATACGTTCACCTGGACTGGTTTTGTGGATCGACGTGATGGGTTTGTTGTTCTGAGGATTGTGCAGCGTGGCGTAGCCGCGTGCAAGGGTTGCAAGTGGACTGAGGACATGAAGTGTCTGCGCGTTTTTCTCCAGTGTCATTCTCTTGTCCCGCATCAGGCTGGTAATGTTTTTATTCAGCAGATCTTTATTTGTCAGCAGGGTTTTCCAGGCAATCGCCACCGCATTGGCGGGTGAACAAGCAGCGAGCTTCTGACTGGCGTTCTGGAATATGGCCTGCTCCCGTGACAGATTTTCGTATGCTGACTGCTCAAGACGCTGCACTAACTGTTGGGTATGCTGCTTACGGATCCTGAGGGCCATTTTGGGATGCTGCAGTCGCCGGAGGCCGAAGTCGACGCGTTGCGATGCGCTTTCCAACAGTCTGCTCATGCTGCGCAGGATGCGCGTTGCAAGCGTTGCGATAAGGTTTGCCATTACCTGCTGATCTGGAGAAAGCATTTCTGCCGAGGCTGTTGGTGTCGGAGCACGTACGTCGGCCACCATATCGGCAATGCTGAAATCAGTTTCGTGTCCAACTGCTGACACAATGGGCAGCTTGCTATCAAATATTGCCCGCGCCACGATCTCTTCATTAAACGGCCACAGGTCTTCCAGTGAGCCGCCCCCTCTGGCCAGAATCAGGACATCGCAATCCTGACGCAGATTTGCTGTGTGCAGGGCCTCCGCAATACTGGCAGCGGCATTCTCGCCCTGCACCAGGACGGGATGGACGAGCAGGGCAATCGCAGGAAAGCGTCGTTGGAAAGTGCTGATGATGTCATGCACTGCTGCACCGCTGGGCGAGGTAATCACACCGACACGAGACGGGAGTTCTGGCAGAGCTTTTTTCTTCGATGCATCAAAAAGGCCTTCGTCTGCAAGGCGCTTCTTGAGCTGTTCGAATTTCAGTCTGAGCTGGCCTTCACCTGCATCCTCGACGGACTGGACTATACATTGAAAGTCACCGCGTGTTTCGTACAGGCTGACCCGCGTCGTGATTACGATATGTTGGCCTTCTTCAAGCCTGCAGCGTGCAAATCGCGCACGGTTGCGAAACATGGCGCAACGAATCTGAGCCGATTCATCTTTTAAAGTGAAATATTTGTGTCCGGAGGCCGGTTGAGCGAGATTTGAAATTTCACCTTCAACACGGATGCTGGTAAAGCTGGCTTCCAGAAGGCTCCTGACTTCCCGGGTGAGTTGCGAAACGCTGTAGACAGGTGGGCCGGATTGCATAGAAGTTAAATTAATTGTGGTTTTTGTGACTGTATAATTTCTGGGTCCGTTCAGGCTTCCAGGGTGCGTTTTCCAGCAGCGTCTTCTGCAGGGATGCAGAAGCCGAGCCTACAGGGATGTATTCACGGCGTCTGCTGGAAAACGCACCCTGGAAGCCTTCACTACGCAATATATTTAGTCCAGAAATAAAAAAGCCGGGCAGGGCCCGGCTTTGATGTAAATTACAGCGGATCAAATCAATATTGTGGCTTGGCGCCTTTCTGAGATTTGAACTGTTTGTGTGCAGCTTCGACTTCGAACTGCGCTTTTTTCAGCAATTTGCTGGCTTTTTCCGCATCGCCGGCTTCGTGGGCCTTGACGGCCTCGTCAAGGAATTTGCCAGTGTCACGCCACAGGGCGTCATTGGCTTTCAGGTCTTTCATGCTGGTTTTGACATCAGCAACCTGTTTGGAAAAGTCATCGCTAGACGCTCCGCCGTCTGATGCACAGGCGCCGAGAGTAAATGCTGTTGACGCAAAGGCAACAAGAATAATCTTTCTAATCATCAGGAATCCTCACAAGTGGTTTACAGATTTATAATTATGACCCCGTATCATGCGTATTCTGACTAGAGCAGTCAAGCGCTGATAAATGGGAAATATTTATAATTATCCGTCAAATATTACGCATCGCAGGTTTACCCAAACGGACTGTGTCTCTATAATTCCGCGATGCGAATCATAGAACAAGCCTTTACCTTTGACGACGTTCTGTTGTTACCTGCGCGCAGTGAATTCCTGCCTCGCGACGCCGACCTCAGAACTCAACTCACACGCAACATCGATCTCAATGTCCCGCTGATTTCAGCCGCGATGGACACCGTCACGGAAGCGCGCCTGGCCATAGCCATTGCGCAGGAAGGCGGTATCGGCATCATTCATAAGAATATGAGTGCCGATTTGCAGGCCGCAGAAGTCCGCAAGGTCAAGAAATACGAGAGCGGGGTCATCACCGATCCCTACACCGTTGGTCCCAGGACCAGTGTACGTGAAGTGATGGAGCTGACTCATGAAGCAGGCATCTCCGGCGTACCGGTAATCGATGGCAACGATCTCGTCGGCATCGTAACGGCACGCGATCTGCGTTTTGAAACACGCTTTAACGAACCGATCGCAAACGTCATGACGCCTAAGGAACAGTTGGTAACTGTCAAGGAAGGGGCGGGACGTGAAGAAATCATCGCTTTGCTGCACAAGCACCGCATAGAAAAGGTTTTGGTGGTCAACGATGACTTTCACCTGCGCGGGATGGTCACGGTCAAAGACATACAGAAAGCTACGGATAAACCTCTTGCCTGCAAAGATGATCAAGGCCGTTTACGCGCAGGTGCGGCGGTAGGTACTGGCCCAGAAACAGAAGAAAGGGTAGCGGCACTTGCAGAAGCAGGTGTCGATGTCGTTGTCGTGGATACCGCGCATGGGCACTCGAGAGGCGTCCTGGATCGGGTCGAATGGGTGAAGTCCAATTATCCTGATCTGGATGTTATTGGCGGCAACATCGCTACGGCAGCAGCGGCGAAAGACCTGGTCGCAGCAGGTGCAGACGGTGTGAAGGTCGGTATTGGTCCGGGTTCAATATGTACTACCCGTATAGTCGCCGGCGTTGGCGTACCGCAGATTACAGCGGTCAGTAATGTTGCTAATGCACTTAAGGACACAGATGTACCGCTGATCGCAGACGGCGGAATTCGTTATTCGGGCGATATGGCCAAGGCCATCGTGGCTGGCGCACACTGCATTATGGTCGGCGGTATGCTGGCGGGTACTGAAGAGGCTCCCGGAGAAGTCGAACTGTTTCAAGGGCGGTCGTATAAATCCTATCGCGGTATGGGCTCCTTGGGTGCAATGCAGAAAGGTTCCAGTGATCGTTACTTCCAGGAGAATACCGGCAACGTAGAGAAATTTGTACCGGAAGGCATCGAGGGCCGTGTTCCCTACAAAGGCCCAATGGCCAATATCGTTCATCAGATGATGGGTGGCCTGCGCTCAAGCATGGGCTATACAGGTTGTCAGACTATCGTCGATATGCGCAGCAAACCTGAGTTTGTGCGCGTAACCGGCGCGGGTATGGCGGAAAGCCACGTGCATGACGTCACCATTACCAAAGAAGCGCCAAACTACAGGGTCTGATGAGCAAGAACATCCATGCCGACCGGGTGTTGATCCTGGATTTCGGCTCCCAGTACACGCAGCTGATTGCCCGCCGCGTTCGCGAAGCGGGTGTCTACAGTGAAATCTTCCCCTACGATGTCGATGAAAACCACATCAGGAATTTTGCCCCCAAAGGCATTATCCTCTCCGGTGGCCCCGAGAGTGTAACCGAAGGCGATACACCCCGTGCCAGCCAGCTCGTGTTCGAAATGGGTGTGCCGGTGCTTGGCATCTGTTATGGCATGCAGGCCATGGCTGCCCAGCTTGGTGGTGAGGTGGAATCCCACAGCCATCATGAATACGGCTATGCCCAGGTGCGTGCTCGCGGCCATTCCGCGCTGTTGCGCGAAATCGAAGACCACACGACGGCAGAAGGCTATGGCCTGCTGGATGTGTGGATGAGCCACGGCGACAGGGTAACGAATCTGCCGGACGGCTTCATGACCATCGCCGAGACAGACAATGCCCCGCTGGCAGGCATGGCTGACGAATCCCGCCATTTCTACGGACTCCAGTTTCATCCTGAGGTCACTCATACCCGCCAGGGCGACCGGATCATCGCACGCTTCGTGCACGATATTTGCGGCTGCGCATCTCTGTGGACGCCGGAAAAAATAATCACCGACAGCATCGAGCGTATCCGTGAGCAGGTCGGGGATGACGAAGTACTGCTTGGCCTGTCTGGTGGCGTCGACTCATCCGTGGTCGCCGCCCTGTTGCACAAGGCAATTGGTGACCAGCTGACCTGCGTGTTTGTCGACAATGGCTTGCTGCGCTTGCATGAAGGCGACCAGGTGATGGCGACATTTGCCGAGCACATGGGCGTCAAGGTCATCCGGGCTGATGCTGAAGCGCGTTTTCTGGATGCGCTGAAGGGCGAAACTGATCCCGAGAAGAAGCGAAAAATCATCGGATATAAGTTCATTGAGATCTTCGAGGAAGAGGCCAGCAAGCTAAACGCAAAATGGCTGGCGCAGGGTACTATCTACCCGGATGTCATTGAATCTGCTGGCTCGAAGACTGGCAAGGCTAAAGTGATCAAGTCGCATCACAACGTCGGTGGCCTGCCTGACGATATGCAGCTGGATCTATTAGAGCCTCTGCGCGAGCTGTTCAAGGATGAAGTCCGAACCATCGGTGTTGAACTGGGACTGCCATCGGAGATGGTATACAGACATCCATTCCCCGGCCCTGGCCTGGGTGTCCGGATACTCGGTGAAGTTAAAAAAGAATATGCAGATCTGCTGCGCCTGGCCGATGATATTTTTATCAGTGAACTGTACAAGCACGACCTGTACGAAAAGACATCGCAGGCGTTTACCGTGTTTCTGCCTGTCAAGTCTGTTGGTGTCGTCGGTGACAACCGGCGATATGAATACGTCGTCGCATTACGTGCCGTTGAAACGATTGATTTTATGACGGCACGCTGGGCGCACCTGCCTTATGAATTCCTCGATCATGTATCACGACGCATTATCAATGAAGTGACCGGCATCTCGCGCGTCGCCTACGATATATCAGGCAAACCCCCCGCCACGATAGAGTGGGAATAAAACCCTGATCCAGAATACGGATCTCGACTGGATGCAGCGGGCGCTGGAACTAGCCAGAACTGCAGGCGAACAGGGCGAAGTGCCAGTCGGTGCTGTGCTGGTCAATCAGGACAACGAACCCATCGGCGAAGGCTGGAACCAGCCAATTGGATTACATGATCCCACAGCACATGCTGAGATTCAGGCACTGCGCGCCGCAGCGCTGAAGCAGCAAAATTATCGTCTCCCCGGCACTACACTTTACGTAACTCTTGAACCTTGTCCTATGTGTGCGGGTGCGCTCGTCCATGCGCGTGTGCAGCGCGTCGTTATGGGAACGACTGACCCGCGAACCGGATCGGCAGGGAGTGTCTTTAATTTGCTGGATTCCAGCAAGTTGAATCATCGTATCAGCACAGATACAGGAATACTTGGTGATATATGTGCGGCCATGCTAAGGGACTTCTTCTCCAAACGCAGGACGAAGAAAATGTAATCCTGGTACCGATGAATAAGCTCGATGGGATGGGGATTCGGGGGAAGGATTGCCCTTCCCCAGTAGAAGACCTGCAACAATTTTTTTTCAAGTCGTATTGTGACTTGTAAAAAGATTGGTAGCCGAGGTCGGAGTCGAACCGACACGCCCGAAGGCACGAAATTTTGAATCTCGCGTGTCTACCAATTCCACCACTCGGCCAGCGAGAGCGGAGTATAACGAATACAAAACGAATGCAAAAATCCGATTTTAACTATGATCTGCCCGCATCGCTGATTGCCCAGGCGCCACTGGATGTGAGAAGTGATAGTCGCCTGCTGGCCATGAACAGAAATAGCGCCAAGGTCTCAGATCGGCAATTCAGACAGCTACCCGATTATCTGCAGGCTGGTGATCTGATTGTATTCAACAATACCCGTGTAATACCTGCGCGCCTGTTCGGTCACAAGTCGACTGGCGGTCAGGTCGAGGTGTTTCTCGAACGAGTTCTCGATGATGGAAGCTTCCTGGCTATGCTGCGAGCCAGCAAGACACCGAAATCCGGGCAGGAAATTCATCTTGGCGATGGTTCAGTTCTAATGCTTCAGGAAAGGAAAGACAATTTCTTCCGTTTAAAATGCACAACCGACGAACCACCTGTCGAATTGTTTGAGCGACTGGGCCAGGTGCCTCTACCGCCCTATATATCCCGTCCACCAGTAGATGCAGACCATGAACGCTACCAGACACTGTTTGCACGTAAACCCGGTGCGGTAGCAGCGCCGACTGCCAGCCTGCATTTCGATGATGCTTTATTGAGTGCATTACGCGACAGAGGAGTTAAAAGTACTGAAATCACCCTGCATGTTGGTGCGGGCACGTTTCAACCAGTGCGCGTCGATGACCTGGCCAAGCATCAGATGCATTCTGAATATCTGGAAGTCAGTGAACAGACTGTTGATACAATCGCTAAGGTGAAACGGGAAGGAGGGCGCATCTTTGCTGCGGGTACAACCAGTCTGAGGGCACTGGAAGCTGCCGCTTCTGGTGGTAAACTCAAAGCAATGAAAGGGGACACAAATCTGTTTATCACACCAGGTTATCGTTTCAGAGTTGTTGATGGCTTAATTACAAACTTTCATCTACCGGAGTCCACGTTGTTGATGCTGGTGTCGGCATTTGCTGGATATGATGAGATACGCAAAGCTTATGCGCATGCCATACATGAAAAATATCGTTTCTTCAGTTACGGAGATGCGATGTTGATACTGCCGGCAAATGAATGAGGAAAATCTTGATTATAGTATTTGATCAAGATTGGGTCGGGGTATGGGGGAGGCCTTCTCAAGACTCGCCGTAAATACGTCCATGTAGGCTCTGCCTCGGCATCCATGCCTCGGAAGGTCTTGAGAAGGCCTCCCCCAG
>Ga0209013_10000078_pt1 | contig 68465 bp, 59 predicted proteins | sample Cruoilmetagenom2_FD_187291 | JGI IMG/M metagenome (GOLD analysis project Ga0209013, IMG submission 187291) | Oil polluted marine microbial communities from Coal Oil Point, Santa Barbara, California, USA - Sample 2 (SPAdes) (version 2) | ecosystem: Environmental > Aquatic > Marine > Oil seeps ... | reverse complement strand
AAGCAAAGTCCTGGGAGCTTCCAAAAAATTTACGATACAATTCTACAGGTCCGGGAAAGGGGAAATTTCCCCCATGTTTTCCTGCACTGTATAAAGGATGATGCGTGGCAAATACAATTTTCTTATATTGATTTCTCTTTAATGCATCACTCAATAAAATTAAAAAATCGGAACTATTCTCCAATCCACATTCAGCTTCAGGTTTGTCCCCTAAATGCATCCACCATTGTGAATCAACAACAAGCAGTACGATATCATCTGTAATATTTATTTCTACAGGTCCGGGACATCCTCCTGAGGGAAGAAAGACATCGCCCCTCCCTAAATAATCTTCCACGTAACTTTCCAGATTCATTAAGGCTTCCCAACCATGCTTTTCCCCTTCATTCCATTCCATATCTCCAGGAATAATAATCAACTCTCCTTTGAAACTTTTACCTAAATCCAACAACTTTATTAATTGAGGATCGACTTGCTCTATCTCATTCTTATCCTCTAAAGAAAAATTTTTTGAAATTGAATTCCCAAGCATAACCAAAGTTCCATTTTTAGCGACCTGATCTAATTGCGATTTCATAAAATTAATATTTGAATCCACGATATCAGATTCACCAAGATCTCCAATAAAAAATATGGACTGCTTTAATATACTATCATTAGGTGCCTTCTGGAGTATGTCTTTTTGCGAAAAAACTTGCGTGACAATAAATAACAATGCTATTATAGATAAAAACTTCTTCATAAATCATGTCTTAATTAGGCAAATTCTAATTTTCCGTTTTCTTCATATTATTGTACTTAAACTCAAGAATTGTGGCCTTTCCTCCTTTTCCCTCATTGGAAATAAACATGGTACCATTCGGAGTAAAACATATCCCCTCAGGTTGACGAAAGATCTTTCGCTTTAGCTTCACTACTGACAATATCGTGCCATCTGGATGAATCACCAATAAAAGTTTACCTACTGATCCCAATACATATAAATTACCTGTAACGGGATTTATTGCGACTGCCGAAGGCTGAAAAGTGAGATCACCTTCTGCGGGAACAATAGTTTCTAATAGTTTGACCGAAAAATCTAAATAGGAATTGAATCCAAGAATGTTCCTAATTTGCTCTTGATCAATTAACAGAAATGGAGCTTCGCTTAAATAATTATTTTTCAAATAATACTTATATATTGCCCTTTGCCCTTTATAAACATTGATTTTACCAGGTAAGCCCTTACAAGCTATTAACAAAGAATTATCCATAGGATCGTATCCAAGTCCTTCGGTGTTATTTCCTTCATTTAAAAAAGTTTTTTGTTTTTTCGCAGAAATATTATTTTCATTAATTGGGTTCACCTTAAATATTGTCCCATCAGATCGCAGTACATACACTAGAGAATCCACCAGTTCAATTCCTTCATAATCTCCCGATTTACCAAATTTTATTTTTCTTGTAATCTTTTCTTTCTTCCAGTTATACTGGTAAATAATCCCCTTCTCATCATTAATACAGAGCAAAATATGATCTTTAATATAGGTTAAGCCTGAAATCTCACGAAGTTCCTTTTTTAATTTAAATTCCTTATTTGGCTCGTAAATGGAATAAGGGAACTCCTTGTAATTATCTGCTAAATATATCAGACTTGTATTTTTACTGTTTTGCGAACAAGATTCCAAAGAAAAAATAAGTAGCAAGAAAATCGTATAATTCGTAATGAAATTGGACATTTTAGAATTTCAGTTCAATTAATAAATAGAAATTTAAAATTACATAAATAAGGTTCAAATCCCAATAAAAATGGGATTGCAATGAATTACTTGAAAAGAATAAATTGGTTTAAGCTTTAATGATTATATTTATTCGAAATATCTAAAATTGGTCAAAAGTAAATTATTACAATATGAATATCGTACAGGAAGCTGCAAATTACGTTACTAACCTGATTGAAAAAAATCATCAATCTAGCTATACATATCACAATTTGGAGCACACACAAAAAGTTGTTAAACATGCTCTAAAAATTGGTCAGGAATCAGATTTAACTGAGGATGAACTGGAAATGCTTCAACTAGCTGCCTGGTTCCACGATTCAGGGTATTATGACGATTTTACAAGACATGAAGAAATTGGTATCGAAAAGGCAAAAAAGTTTTTGCGGGAAAGAGATTATCCAAAGGAGAAAATAGATCAGGTTGCGGAAGCAATAAGATATACCAAAGTACCGCAAGTACCATGCAACAATTCAATTTGTGATGTCCTTTGCGATGCGGATCTTCATCATTTGTCATCTAAAAACTACATAAAGATTTCTGAAAATTTAAGGGAAGAAAAAGAAGCATTACTTCATCATGAATTAGCACCTAAAATATATTGGGAACAAACATTATTATTTTTGCAGAAACATAAGTTCAAAACAAAATATGGAAGAAAGGTACTCGCAAAAAAGAAAGAAGTGAATTACCAGAAAGTTGTACAGAAAGTTGAAGTGTATCAAAATAAGGATATTAAAAGATTAACGAGCATAGTTAATAAGCTTGAACAACAAAATATCAAGCTAAAAACCCCGCAAAGAGGTATCGAAACTATGTTTAAAGTGACATCTCGAAATCAAATTAACCTAAGTTCTATAGCTGACAAAAAAGCAAACTTGATGATTTCGGTCAACTCTATTATCATATCTGCTATATTTTTCATTTTCAAGAATATAATGGACGTACCTCAATTTATCATCCCTAGTATCTTTTTACTTCTGGTTTGCCTTTGTACCATTACCTATGCAGTTTTGGCAACCAGACCCATCGTAACGACAGGTACTTTTTCTGAAGAAGACATTAAAAAGAAACGAGTGAATCTAATGTTCTTTGGCAATTTTCATAATATGGATTTGATAGATTATTCGAAAGCACTAAAAGGAATGATGACTGACTATGATGACCTATACGACAGTTTGATACGTGACCAATACTACTTAGGAAAGGTACTTGGTAAAAAATATAAATTCTTAAGAATATCTTATACCATATTCATGTACGGATTGATTTTTTCTGTTTTGGCTTTTATATTAGCTACTGTTTACCAACCTATGATCTGGTAAAAATTAATATTCTTTCTCTTTTTTAATAAATACATGAATTACCTTTGCAAACATCATATTTTTTTGATTTAGGTCTATGAATTTATTTTATACCCCCGATATTAAGGGAAAAACATATCAGTTGGATGAGATCGAATCCAAACATTGCGTAAAAGTACTTCGATTAAAAGAGGAGGATATAATTCACCTTATTGATGGAGTTGGAACACTATACAAGGCAAAAATTATTCAAGCTCATCCCAAAAGATGCAAGGTAGAATGTATCGAGTCGCAATCAGAATTTGGCAAATTACACTACAAACTTCATATTGCACTTGCTCCTACTAAAAACATTGATAGAACTGAATGGTTCTTAGAAAAATGCACAGAAATTGGAATTGCAGAATTTACTCCATTGCTCTGCCAACATTCCGAAAGAAAAATTGTAAAGCATGATCGTCTTTTCAAAGTAATCACATCAGCAGTAAAACAATCTCTGAAAACATATCATCCCAAATTAAATGAGTTGACAAAATTCAAAGAACTAGTTCATGCTGATTTTGAGGGAGATAAATTCATTGCACACTGTTACGCTGGAGAAAAAAGACTTTTAAAAGAGATTTGCCAACCAAATAAAAACACGCTTATTCTTATTGGACCAGAAGGTGATTTCAGTCCACAGGAAGTGCAACTTGCCAAAGCAAATGGTTTTATAGAGATTAGTTTAGGAACCAGTAGATTAAGGACAGAAACTGCTGGTGTTGTAGCTTGTAACATTATAAGTTTAACAAATCAATAATATGCGAGTGCTCCGATATTTTTTCATTCTGATATTTTTTTTTCTAAACTTTAATGTGTATTCTCAAAATACTAGCGTCAGAATAGCACTCCTAAAATATAAAGGTGGAGGGGATTGGTATGCCAATCCAAGCTCACTTCCCAACCTAATAAACTTCTGTAATAAAAATAAAATTACAAATATCAATCCCGAGCCTTCAACAGTAGAGGTTGGTAGTCTTGAATTATTTTCATATCCTTTTGTTCACTTAACAGGACATGGGAATATTATCTTTTCCAAAGCAGAAGTAATTAACCTAAGAAATTATTTACTAGCTGGTGGCTTTCTCCATGTTGACGACAATTATGGTTTAAATCCTTATTTCAGAAGAGAAATCAAGAAAGTTTTCCCAGATGAAGAATTGATTGAACTCCCCTATTCTCATCCCATTTATCATCAAGTATATGAATTTCAAAATGGCCTTCCCAAAATTCATGAACACGATGGAAAGGCAGCACAAGGATTTGGAATTATTTACAAAGGACGCTTGGTTTGCTTTTATTCTTATGATACAGACCTCGGTGATGGGTGGGAGGATCCATCAGTACACCATGATTCAGAAACTAAACATCAACAAGCCTTACGCATGGGAGCAAATATCCTTTCTTATTGTTTTACTAATTAGATTTATTCTTAATTAAACCCATTTAAGGGATATATCTAAGCTAATTTGCATATTTTTTGAATATTCTTTATCAAAATGATAACTTATACTGATTTTGTATTATTACCAATCATTAAAGTTTATCGCTATGCAAACTATTAAAACACGTAAGGGAATCATAGGAATTTTAACAGGTGGTGGGGATGTTCCCGGCCTGAACCCGGCTATTAGAGCGGTTACAATTAGAGCTATAAGAGAGGGTTATAAAGTTATCGGAATTAGAAAAGGCTGGCGAGGTTTAATCGATATTGTTAGAGATAAGAAAGTTGACAACAGTGAAAACTTTGAATTTCTAACAGAGGAATTGGTAAATAAAGTAGGGCGAACAGGTGGCACATTTTTACATACTTCAAGAGTCAATCCATCAAAAACGCCAAAAGAAAGAGTCCCCTCTCATCTAAAAGAAAAATATAATCAAGATGTTAATGATCTTACAAAAGAGGTACTTGCAAATCTTGATTTTCTCAATATTGAATATCTCATACCGATTGGAGGAGATGACACTTTAAGTTATGGTGTTCGATTATATCAAGAAGGATTTAAAGTAATTGCCATCCCCAAAACAATGGATAATGATGTTCCCGGAACTGATTATTGTATCGGATTTAGTACTTGTATAACACGAACCATTTCCTTAACACACAGTTTAAGAACATCTGCCGGTTCTCACGAAAGATTACTTGTATTGGAAGTTTTTGGTAGATATGCTGGCTTTACGGCAATATTACCAACCTTAGCAGGAGCTGCAAATCGCTGTGTAATACCCGAATACAATTTTGATATTGAGCGTCTCACTGAACTGATGATTCAAGATAGATTCTCCAACCCTAGTCATTATTCCGTTGTTTTAATATCAGAAGGAGCTTCATTTTCAGGACAAGAAATGATATTTCAAAATGATATCAAGGATGATTATGGACATAAAAAACTTGGAGGTATTGGAGAACGAGTTTCCTTACAAATGAAACAATTATCCCCCAAATTTAACAATTCTAAGCCCATCAATGTAATCAATCAAAAATTGGGCTACCTTGTTCGATGTGGTGACCCAGATGCAATTGACTCCATTGTTCCTATGGCATTCGGTAATCTTGCTTTAGACCTTATCATTAAAGGGATTCATGGTCGATTGATAACACTACGTAATGGCAGATATGACAATGCTCCTATTGATATCGTAACAAGCACCAAAAAACTTGTAGATGTTGATCGCTATTATAACGTAGATCGATTGCGACCAAAATACAATAGTTTCGAATTACAGCCATTATTCCTGATGACTGGGTTATAGCAAATTCCTATTTACATTAAAAAAATCATGTTTAGGTGTAGGTAACTTAGTAATAATCGAAAAGTTTACTAATTTTGAGAAACCTTTCAGCAATGAGAGGTTTCTACTTCTACAACCATTCCACAAACCATTTTTTAGGTCCTAATCATTAACTTTATCTTATCAATAATTTAATTTATTATGCTGGAATATAATTTATTAGGTATTACTGTCTTGGAATGGATTGGTTACGCAGCGTCTACATTAGTTTTAATTTCACTTACGATGACATCTATCGTTAAATTAAGATGGTACAATCTTGCTGGAGCTGTTCTTTTTTCAACTTATGGATTTCTTATTGGTTCGCTACCAGTGGGAATAATGAACTTTTTAATCGTCTGTGCAAACATTTTCAACCTCAGAAAAATGAATAAGCAAAAGGAAGATTTTAAAATCATCGAAATAAAAGAAAACGATGAATTGCTTCTTTATTTTCTGGATTATTACAAAAAAGACATTCAAAACTTTTTTCCTGACTTTAGTCTTCGAAAGGATCAACTAAGTTTATTTGTTTTGCGCGATATGGCTGTTGCCGGCATCTTTATAGGAACATTAGAGGGAAAAGATATTAGAATAGAAATCGATTATGCTTTGCCAAAATATAGAGATTTTAAGGTGGGAAACTATTTATACCGAAAATTGAATCAAATATTGAGCGATCATAACATACAATCGGTATACGCCAATTCTCAAATCAATTTAAAATACATGGAAAAAATGGGATTTGAATCCGCGACCAAGGAAGGTAAATCAATACTAGTAAAAACTCTTAAAAAGCCCTTATAAAGGGCTTTTATTATTTAAAATCATCCTTTTCCGAAGACTTACTTCTACCAGAATCCTTCAGGGCTTTATTTAATATCCACTCAATTTGTCCATTAGTACTTCGAAATTCATCAAGAGCCCACTTCTCCAATTTCTTATATATCTCCGGGCTCAAGCGAAGAACAAACGCTTTCTTTTTCATTATATCGAAAAATTAATTATTGATACAAACTACCTGTATTTATAATAGGGGTTGCGTCCTTATCCGAACAAAGCACTACCATTAAATTACTAACCATAGTTGCTTTTTTATCCTCATCCAAATCTACGATATTCTTTTCAGCCAATTCCTCTAGAGCCATATCAACCATACTAACAGCACCTTCCACTATTTTAAATCGAGCTGCAACAACAGCAGTAGCCTGTTGGCGACGAAGCATGGCTCCTGCAATCTCAGAAGCATAAGCTAGGTAGTTAATTCTAGCTTCCATAATTTCAATTCCTGCAATTGTCAAACGATCTGTCAATTCTCTCTCAAGTAACTCACTTACATCATTGCCTCCCGATCTCAAAGTAATCTCAGCATCTTCATCTTCAAAATTATCATATGGATAAGTACCAGCCATATTTCGAATTGCAGCTTCCGATTGAACAGTGACAAAATGCTCATAATCATTCACATCAAATGCGGCTTTATAGGTATCCTTAACTCGCCATACTAATACAACACCAATCATTATTGGATTTCCTATTTTATCATTTACTTTGATTGGATCACTATCTAGATTTCTGGCTCGTAGTGATATTTTCTTTTTCACAAATAATGGGTTTACCCAAAAAAATCCATTTGTAAGAATAGTTCCTTTGTAAACACCAAATAAAACCAACACCATTGATTCATTTGGATTAACAACTGTAAATCCAGGCAAACAGAAAATTCCAGCAATTAATAATAATACAAGAAATGGATTTCGCATAATCACTAAACCCAAAACCCCTATTACTAAAATGCCTAACACTACTAAAACCATTAAAAACCCAGATACTGCTGAATACTTTTTTTCCTTTTCCATTACTGATAATTTTATAACTAATACAAGTAAAATAGTAATTTAATAATTAACAAAAATTTATTTACTCATTTATAAAACCATATATAAATCTTAAAATACCATATAGATTTCATATCTTTTTAATATCATTTTGATATTAATTTACAATATTTCACAGAATAGTCAAAAAAAAATCGAAGTGATATACACTTCGATTAATTTTAATTTAATGAAAACTCCGTAATGACTGGTGGTTTAAGACTTAAATAAATTGTAGAATCTTTAAACTTTAATATCCTCTGCAAAAGTTCATCTGAAGGAATTTTAGTAAAATGATCCAAATAATCATACAATTCTTTGGATTCAAAAATATTTGTGCCTAACATTTTCTCTAGTAGTAACAACATTTCATCGACGGAATTACAAAAATCATTTTGCTGTAAAGTGTATAAGTCATCCATAGGCAATTATCTATTTTTAGACTTAAACGCAAGTACAAACAATTTAGTATATCCAAATAATGAGATTAGAATATTTATTCTAATTTTCACGTTTACCTATAAAGTCAGGCTCATATTCTTATCCTCTATAATTTTACGCATATTGATTAATGCATATCTCATTCTTCCAAGTGCCGTGTTTATACTCACATCAGTTTGATCAGCAATATCCTTGAAACTTAACCCCTTGTAATGTCTAAGAATAACCACTTCTCTCTGATCTGGAGGCAATTCTTCAACAAGAGTACGAATATCTGTATGAATTTGATGTTTTATCAATTCTTCCTCGCAATTACAATCACTATATTTTGAGGAATTAAATATATCAAGCTCATAATCATCCTTTGAAAAGGTTTTATTTTGCTTCTCCCGTCTAAAATGATCTATGATCAAATTATGAGCTATGCGTAACACCCAGGCAAGAAATTTTCCATTATCCTGATATTTACCCAGGCGTAACGATCGGATTACTTTAATAAAAGTATCCTGAAATAGATCTTCGGTAAGCTGATGATTTTTAACAATTAGGAAGATATAAGTATAAACCCTGTCTTTATGTCGGTTTATAAGAATATCAAAACTATCTCGGTTACCATCAATATATTGCTTAACGAGATCATAATCGGTAGGATTAATTTTTCTCAATTTCACATCTATTTAGTTTGAACAGAAAACAGTGTAAAATTTTATTCGATAAGCAATTCTCCTTTAGTTTTGAGTTTGTGAATACAGGTAACAATATGCAATAAAGTAATTTTTATTGATATTTGAAAATCTTTAGAAGTTAAATAACTTTGCAGATTGAATTTTTCATTTTTAGTATTTACCTTAATCATAGGTTGAAAAAAAAGTATGGCCAATCAGACTTTAGATAAATATATCCAAATAAAAGGTGCTCAAGGGCATAATCTTAAAAATATAGATTTAAAAATACCAAGAAATAAGTTCATCGTAATAACTGGTCTTTCTGGTTCTGGAAAATCATCTTTAGCTTTTGATACACTTTACGCAGAAGGTCAGAGAAGGTATGTTGAAAGTCTATCTGCTTATGCCAGGCAATTTCTCGGCAAAATAGATAAGCCACAAGTTGATTATATCAAAGGTATTCCTCCTGCAATTGCTATAGAGCAAAAAGTAAATACACGGAATCCCAGATCAACGGTTGGAACTTCTACCGAAATTTACGATTATCTCAAACTACTATATGCCAGAATCGGGAAAACATATTCTCCTGTAACAAACCATTTAGTGCAGAGACACAGCATTACAGACGTAACTAATTTTATTCTATCGCAGGATGAAGGACTGGCAGTGATGATTATTGCCAAGGTAGAAGAAAAGGGGCGATCTGTTCAAGAACAACTCGAGATATTGGCCAAACAAGGATTTACCAGAATAGAAACAAATGGTAAAATTTCTAAAATCCTTGATCTGCTAGAAAATATTGATGCGTTTGATTCTAAACAATCTATAAAGATTGTTATTGATCGGATTAGGGTTAACCAAGAAGAGGACACACAAAATAGAATTTCAGATTCTTTACAAACTGCCTTTTATGAAGGAAATGGAGAATGTATTGTATTAATTAATTCTAAAAAGGAAGAGTATAAGTTTTCGAATCGATTTGAGGCCGACGGCATTGTATTTGAAGAACCAAATGTACATACCTTTAGCTTTAATAATCCGATAGGAGCATGTCCTAATTGTGAGGGATTTGGAAAAGTTATAGGAATTGATGAAGATTTGGTGATTCCAAATAAAACAAAAAGCATTTACGAAGATGCAGTCGTGTGCTGGAAAGGTGAAAAAATGCAGGAATGGAAAAACCAATTGGTGTATAATGCCGATAAATTTCAATTTCCAATTCATCGCCCCTATTTCGAATTAAGTGAAGAGCAAAAACAACTGCTTTGGGCTGGAAATAAATATTTTAAAGGGTTAAATCATTTTTTTGAATATTTAGAATCAAAGCAATACAAAATCCAATATAGGGTAATGTTATCTAGATATAGAGGAAAAACTATCTGTCCGGATTGCAGAGGAACTCGTTTGAAAAAAGAAGCAGGATATGTAAAGATTCAAGATAAAAACATTCAGGATTTAGTCTTAATGCCGATGAATGAATTACTCCAATTCTTCTGTGATCTAAAATTAAACGAAACAGAAACCCGGATTGCTAAAAGACTATTAATAGAGATTAAAAACAGACTTCAGTTCTTGTCTGATGTTGGTCTCTCTTATCTTACATTGAACCGCTTGTCGAGTAGCCTTTCCGGAGGAGAATCACAGCGAATTAATCTTGCCACTTCATTGGGAAGCAGTTTAGTAGGCTCTCTTTATATTCTAGATGAACCAAGTATTGGATTACATTCACGGGACACACAATTACTAATTAAAGTATTAAAGCAACTTAGAGATCTGGGCAATACCGTCATTGTAGTTGAACATGATGAAGATATTATTCTTGCTGCTGACCAAGTTATTGATATCGGACCATATGCAGGAAGACTTGGTGGAGAGGTCGTTTTTCAGGGATCGTTAAAAGAGTTGCCAAAAGCTAAAGAAAGCTTAACATCCCAATATATTTTAGGCAAAAAAGTAATCCCAATACCCGAAAAGAGGAAAAAATGGAATAATTATATTGAAATTTCAGGAGCCAGAGAAAATAACCTTAAAGGATTAAACACCAAGTTTCCTTTAAATATCATGACTGTTATTACAGGAGTTAGTGGTTCAGGAAAATCATCTCTTGTAAAAACCATCCTATATCCTGCATTAAAAAAACACTATGGAGGATATTCTGATAAAAGCGGTCATTTTGATGCACTAAGAGGGGATTTACAACTTATAAAAAATATCGAATTTGTCGATCAAAACCCAATTGGCAAGTCCTCAAGATCAAATCCTGTTACTTATCTTAAAGCATATGACGAAATCCGTAAACTATTTGCAGATCAAAAAGCATCGAAATATAGTGGATATAAGGCTTCTCATTTCTCATTTAATATAGATGGAGGAAGATGCGAAGAATGCCAAGGGGAAGGTATTATTAAAGTGGAAATGCAATTTATGGCCGATATTTATTTGCAATGTGAGAGCTGTAAAGGTAGAAGATTCAAAGATGACATTCTCGATATCCGATATCAGGGAAAAAATATCCACGATATTTTAGAAATGACTGTAAATGAAGCAACTGACTTCTTTACAAAAGGCAAAGGCAAAACCGAAAAAAAAATAGTCCAGAAATTACAACCACTGGTAAATGTTGGATTAGGTTATGTGAAACTTGGTCAATCTTCTAGTACGCTTAGCGGAGGCGAGAGCCAAAGAGTTAAACTAGCCTCTTTTCTTGCCAAAGAAAAAGCAGAACCTTGCTTATTTATCTTCGATGAACCAACAACAGGGCTACATTTCCATGATATTCATAAATTAATGGATGCATTCAATGCATTAATATCACGAGGACATACGCTACTTATTATCGAACACAATATGGAAATAATAAAATGTGCTGATTGGCTCATTGATTTAGGCCCTGAAGGTGGAAATTCAGGTGGAAATATTGTTTTTGAAGGAACTCCTGAAGATGCTACGAAATGTAAAGATTCCTATACTGGTAAATTTTTAAAGGACAAAATAAAGTTTTAAAAATATTAAAGCGTTTAATTCAACTCATTGACCGGATGAATTAAACGCAATATTTTCACAATTTCATTCCAAATAATAGTGCAACACAACCACTAACAGAAGGATTAATGTCTTCACCCATTTTTACAAATTCCATAGAAATAATTAAGGTCGTTGACTTTTGCAATTCAAAATCATACTGTCCAATATAACCTTCATCTTTATTATCAAACAATACAACAAGATCAGAATTCATAACCTTAAAATGAACAGGCGGAAGTTGTTCTTCCGGACAAACCACCATTCTATATTTCTGACCACCAAAAAAGGCCTTGTGTAGTTCAACTTGTTCGCCAACATTTAGGACGACTCCGTTATAATTCCCATCATGAGCGTAGTTTTCCAGCTTAGGCTTACAGATTTCCTTTGCAAAACTTCGACACTGAGAATATGAATTATTTGTACCTAATATCAATATAAAAAGTACAACTATCATTGAATATTTCATGAACACTATAATATTGAAATGTTATTTAATTTAAATAATACGTAAGATCTTAAACAAAGAATTCTAATGAATCAAATAATCTCTAATATCACTAATCTTTCTTACTAACTTATCGAAACTTACAAAATCAATCTTCGCATAAAAATCATCATCATCTGGATTTGACTTTATGGATTCATTAAATAATTTCTCCAAATCCAGAATATTATTATATATAGGAGAAATCACTGGATCTGCTTTATTATCCTCTAAAACGCGCTTGATACTCTCCAGAGATAGCTTCTGTTCTAACACCCTTTGAATTAAGAGCTCATTAGATTTATCTGTAGATTGTATGCTTTGGGTTGCCAAATACATACTTTCTATCCAGCCACCAATAAGCATTAATGACGAAAGTTTATATCTGTCTTGTTCCCGAAGTTGTTCACTGGATTCCATATAAATTTCTGAAATAATATCAACAATCAATTCCTTATTGGTAACATTATCCTCTAATAATTGAATTTTATCCTGATCAACCGTACGCAAAACGCCCAATGATTCCGCCAGGTTTCTGGCAACATTGATATACTCAATTGAAGTCTGATACTGCTCATTTAAACTAGCATAACTTAAATCAGCACAATATACGCCTAGAGCTATGGCTCTAGATACACTAGTAGAATAACCAGGTAAATTATCTACATTATTTAATAAATCTTCCTGATAATGAAAACCTGATTTCTTGATTAATAATGAAATTTCAATTGGACTTGGAAGTTCAAAGAAAACTCTTTTCATTTTCTTTGTGTTATCCTGCATTAATTCTTGTTCCAAATTCTCATTACTTTTCTTCTCCTTAGAATCCTTTGGAGAAAACCAATTACAAGAATAAAGAAGAAATAATATACAAATACTTGAAATTATTTTTTTCATAAAATTTTTCAAATAAATTATTTAAACTTGCTTAAATCTTAAATTACAATTTTTTATTAATAGAAAATCACTTTTGTTAGAATATTCCAGACAAAATTGGCAAAATATAGTCATTAAAGAATGAGTAGTTTTGCCCATATTTTGTTTCATATGGCATTAATATTACTAAAACTTCGAAGGAATTTCCAGGTATCCTTCAAAAACATACTTAAAGAAACAAATATATTTTACTAATTTTGCCCTCCTATATGAAAAATAGCAATATGAATAAAGATCAAAAAAAAGAACTAAAATCAAAAATCATAGAAGGATTGCAATCATTAAACATTAAAACCTTTTCAGATTCTATTAATCATCTTAAAAACGAAGGTAAAACAGAAGATATTGTATTTCTGTTGGATTTATTATTAGTCCAGAAAACGGATGAAAGAAAAAATTTGATTCTAAAATTTTTGGCTGATGTTAAAGATAAACGTGCTGGGAAAATTTTCATGGATGCAATTTCAAATGAAAAATACACTTCGATTAAGAAAAATATCCTTTCTATTTGTTGGGAATCCAGTATTGATTTTAGTGAATTTATATCAACTTTTATTGATTGTATGATTCAGTCTGATTTCGAAACTTCCTTCGAAGCTTTCACTGTTATCGAAAATCTAACCGAGCCAATTTCTGAGGAAATAAAACAATTACAGCAAGAAAAATTAAAAGATGCAATTGCCATAAGCAGTGAGGATAAAAAAAGAATACTTCACGAAGTAATTCATCTTCTTGATCAACATTAAAAAATAAAAAAGCCGCTATTCGCGGCTTTTCCATTAGTATCATCAGATCTTATATCATCACATCCTTTTCATTATTTGAAAAGTATTTCATGAACTGTGTCCTTTCATACATAGATGAATTTGGAATACTTCCATAGCTCAATTTTCCACGGAATGAATCCACCGATTTAAATTCCTTTTTCTTCATCCATGCAGTTATTTCTTCCAATATTTTACTGATTTGATCAAAACCATGTTCATACACAGTTGAACAAATTTGTACTGTCTTAGCACCTGCAAGTAATTGTTTAATCGCAGCTTCACCATCATGAATTCCTGTTGAAGCAGAAATATCTATCCCTTTAATTTTATCAGAAATCATTCCAACAAAACGAAGTGATTTACGAATATCGCTTGAAGAGCTCAATACATTAGCGCTTGTAATCTTAAGTTTTTCAATATCTATATCCGGTTCGTAGAATCTATTAAATAAAACCAATGCATCAGCTCCATTTGCATTTAATCTGTTGGCAACGGAAAATAGGTTTGTGAAATAAATACCAATCTTCATAGAAATTGGAATATTTACTTCTTTTTTAACTGCGCTAAAAATATCAAAATATATTTTCTCGTAATCTTCGGCACTTTTATTTCTATCATTAGGGACGATAAAGACATTCAATTCAATTGCATCGGCTCCTGCCTTCTCTATTTCCCTTGCAAAGTGTGTCCAATCTGAAGAGGAAACACAATTAATACTGGCTATAACAGGAATTGATACGGCTGCCTTTGCTTCTCTAATCAAGCCCAAATACTTTGCAACAGAGTCTCCCTTCACATAATTCCGGATATAATCTTCTGCTTCGGGATAACCAACATTTTTAGGATCCTTACCTATCAAATTCTGAACTTCATTCGTAATTTGCTCCTCGAAAAGAGATTTTAGAACAACAGCTCCAGCACCTTTTTCTTCAATTATTTTAATCTTTCTCACAGAGTTTGTAAGACCAGAACTACTAACAATTAAGGGATTCTTTAACTGCAATCCCATATAAGTGGTTTCAAGATTTATCATGCTATTTTGATTTTAGATTTCAATCGTTGACAAACAAATATAATCATTTAAACAAAGATAGAAACACCTTACATATGGAGATTAATTTCTAAATAATTCTATCTACTTCCGAAAATAGAACTCCCTACTCGAACCATTGTGCTTCCTTCTTCTATGGCAAGTTTATAATCGCCTGACATTCCCATAGATATTTCCTTAAATGTATCGTTGTTATTAAAATATTCAGTTTTAAGAAATTTAAATATCTCGTTTAAATTTTTAAATTCACCTCTAACTTGATTTTCATCAGGAGAATAACTAGCCATCCCCATTACTCCGACAATTCTTACATTTTTAAGTTCTTTAAAATTATCTGATTTCAATAATTCCTCTGCCTCGGATAATGACAAACCAAATTTTGTTTGTTCTGTAGCTATATGAAATTGCAATAAACAATCAATTATCCGATTATTTTTTTCGGCTTGCTTATTAATTTCCTTCAGTAATTTATAACTATCAACACCATGAATCAAATTCACAAATGGAGCAATATACTTTACTTTATTCGTTTGTAGATGACCAATCATATGCCATTCAATATCCTTTGGCAAATCATTGTATTTCTGTGTAAGTTCCTGTGGTTTGTTTTCTCCAAATATTCTGTATCCTCCCTCGTAAGCTTCAAGAATATCTTCATTCGGCTTTGTTTTTGATACTGCAACCAATTTCACATGATCAGGAATACTTGAAGTAATTTCATTTATTTTTTGAGATATGCTCATAGCAAAAGTCAGATTTAAGTAATAAAGTTCAAAATTAAAATTTTTCCCGTTTTTGATGAACTGGAAAGAAAATTAATTTGTATCAGATAAAATAAACCCAACACCATGAACATTTTCTATTTTAATATTTTCATCAGCCTTCAAATGCTTACGCAATTTAGAAATAAAAACATCCAGACTTCTACCCATAAAATAATCATTCTCTCCCCAAACCCTAACCAGAATATCTTCTCGTTTCAGTACATTATTTTTATTCTGCAATAGCATATAAAGTACTTCTCCCTCTTTTTGAGTTATACGGGTAAGATCTCCATCTTTTTGTAAACAAAGATTAGTATGATCATATTCAAATCGCCCTATTCTAAAAGTAATAATTGGAGGTTCAGTATTTCCTAAAGTCCTTTTTAATACAGCATTTATTCTTCGCACTAACTCATCCTCATCAAAAGGCTTGGTAATATAATCATCACCACCTAAATCGAATCCTTTTAACTTATCTTCTTTAAGAGATTTGGCTGTTAAAAAAATGATAGGAATTTCCTGATTTACCTTTCGGATTTTACGGGCCAAAGAAAACCCATCTAGTTTGGGAAGCATACAATCCAGAAGACACAAATCATACTCTGATTTCATAAATCCTTCAAAGCCTTCCACTCCATCACGCTTAAGCGTAACTGAAAAACCTTCCAGAATTAGAAATTCATTTAAAACATGACCCAGATTTTGATCATCTTCAACCAATAAAATATTTTTTAAACTTGATTTACTCATATATTTATCTATACAACAGGTAATACTACTGTAAAAGTACTTCCAATATTCTTTTTACTACTTACCTTAATGGAACCATTATGTGCATTTATTATCATTTTTGAGTAAGATAATCCTATTCCAAATCCTTTCACATCATGCCTGTCTCCTGTAGAAGCACGATAATATCGATCAAATATATGCTTCTGCACATCCTTACTCATCCCAATTCCTTTATCCGAAATTGATACGAGTAAATTCCCATTAATATTTTTACTCTTCAATTCTATTTGCGGTGTTGTTGGAGAATATTTAATCGCATTGTCAAGAAGATTACAAAACACATTCTGAAGTAAATCCCGGTCTCCAAATATAAGTTCCTGAGAGGCAGCCTTTGTAAACTCCAGGACGCCTTCACGCTCTTCTATTTGCATAGATAAGCTATCATGGCAATCTTCTAATAAATCATGTAAATGAAAACTGGTAAAGCTCAATTTCAATTCCCCTCTTTCAATATTGGATAATTTTAACAACTGATCAATCTGTACTCCTAACCTATTATTTTCGGTTGATATAATATTAGAATAATGCACTACCTTATCGCTTTTCGTAATCACTTTATCCCGTGCAAGCATTTTACTTGCTAATGCAATAGTCGCCATTGGAGTTTTAAATTCGTGGGCAATATTATTGATCAAATCAGTAGTTCTACTGAGAATTTTCTTATCACGGATAAGGCTAATAATTGTGATTCCCAATAAAACACACAAAATCAATATCAAAATAATAGAACAAATAAACATACTACCCATACTATCCATGAGGTTCTGCTCGCGTTTTTTGAAATACACATTTAATATTGCCTTATCATGGCTCAAAGCTTTACGAAGGCTAAAATAAAAGCACTTACTTTTGGGTTGCTCATCAGCCGTACTCAATACTTCTATAGTATAAGGGGATTGAATTTGATAATTCTTGAATTGTTCTTTAATAATAGAATCTAAGTGTTCCACTTCTGATTGTAACAAAGCACTGTCATGAGCATCATAATTTGATTTACTCATGTACTCCTTCATTTTTTGGCAGCTTTGTAGATCTTTTGTGAATAAATCCACTGATTCATGTAGAGCTAGTCCTACGCGATGGTTGAACTGCTCTTCATTTAAACTACGAGCCCTTTTAATCCAGCTAAATTGTATAAAAAGTAAAAGCACAAGAACAATTACAGATACGGAAATAAAAATCTGTATTCTATAAGTACTTATTTTGTCAATTAGTTTTCTTTTAGATATATGCATGGATTATATGCTGTGACTCTTTTATTTACAGTCCTTTCACAAAACAAAGTTAGTCATTTTTAGAATCGATTTAATGCTTTAACAATTCATTAACATGAGATAATAAGATCTTTTACGTTCTTGTAGAAGTACAATTCAAATCAATACGAATTTATATAAACATTTAAAAACTATAGAAACATGAAAAAATTATTATTTGGGCTTTTGTTTGTATTTGCTTTTAGCACTTTAAGTATTGCCAATCAGCCAATAGTTATTACTACTGATAACACCATTACTGTAATACAAAAGCAAGACCAGAAAAAAGATCAAAAGCAAGATCAGAAAAAAGAAGTTAAAAAATGCAATAAAGACTCTAAAAAAGCTTGTTGTGCCAAGCAGGCTAAAGCTGATAAGAAATGTGCAGCTGACTGCCAAAAGCCATGTTGCAAAAAAGAAGCTAAAGCTGAAAAAAAATGTGGCTCTGATTGCAAAAAGCCTTGTTGCAAAAAATCATAAGAAAATAAAATCATAGTGTAAACTCCTCGTATTCCGAGGAGTTTTTTTATGCCTTTTGGTACAATTTATGCATGTTATTTTGAGTTATATAACCAAAGTTCATGAAGCTATGAAACAAATTATCGTCATATTTTCCCTTTGCTTTTTATCCTATACAACTCTTGCCAATGATGTGGATCGTTATATGAAATATCATGATAAAGGAAGGATGTTGATATTAGAAGGGAAGTACGATCAGGCAATACATTATCTGGATACGGCAATTCAGATTATGCCTTACTACCCAGCTATTTTTCAGGATCGAGGATATGCATATATGCAAGTCAAAAATTACGAGAAAGCAATATTGGATTTCAATCATGTTTTAGATAAAAAGCCTTATCTCACCGAGGTGCTATTACAAAGAGGAATGGCTTATTATCATTTGAATCAATTAGATCAAGCCGAAAATGATTTAATAGCATTTATAAATTCCACTCCGGTTAAATCACAGGAAGCAATTCATTATTTGGATAATATCCACCACGAAAAAGAATTAGCAGCATCAAACGAAACTGCTCGCATTCATCAATTACATTATCAAATAGAAACTGAACGAATTCGCCGTGCCCGACATAGAGAAAATGTAATATGGAATACTGTAGTTCCACTGGCATTCTGGACTACCCTTTTCTTAACTTGGTAAATCAGTATCAGGCTGGATAGATTTTCGTTTAAAGGAGATTGTTTTTCCTAAGAATCTCATTTTTTGATAATCCGAAGCATTACTGTTTTCCATTTTTAAACGAAGCTTTTCAATACTATCCAGAGATCCAATAACAGTAAGAACATCTCCAAGTCGCAAGCGAGTAAAACCAGTAGAAATAATCGTGTTTTGATTTCGTTTTGTTGCCAAAATAATAAGATCGGTAGGTATCTTTAAATCTCGAATCGCTACTCCGTGGAATAAAGGATTCTGCATTTCCAAATCCACTGTATCCTGGTTTTCTTCCAGTCCTAAAAGTAATGATGTAGCAATTGGTGATCGAACTAAATGATCCATTAAACTCACCATTGCGGTAGTTGGATCAACAATAAGAGCACCCAATTCAATAAATTTATTCAAATAACTTCTCTCATTAACCCTAACAATCAAGTCTCTGGTTCCAAAATGTTCATATGCTAACTCACAAACCCGAAGATTATCTTCATCTTGTTTTAATAATATTAGTGCATCGGCTTTATCACATGCCAATTTTTTTAATTCATCTAATTCGATTTCAGAAAAATACTCCACATTAATCCCATGATAAGTAAGCTCTGATTTCTCTATATCCCGTGTTACGATTTTCACTTTCCAATCATGATCAGAAAGTTGTCTTGCTAAAGCAATAGATTGTCCCTCCAAACCAAATATTATCGCAGTTTGAATTTTATTTTTCTTTTGTAATTCTCTTTGCCGATGGCTTTCTCCTACCAATAGAATAGACCATTTAAAGAGAGGTGGTCCGAAAATTTGATTCAATACGATAACAGCTATTAATATCGTAGAAAACTCAGCACCCCATGAAGGATACTTTGAAGCAACAACCTCAACCAATCCTATTGCAACTCCTGCTTGAGTAACATATGGCATCCAGGAAATCCGATTAAATCGCAAAGGATCACCCCCCAACATTCCTCCAATAAAGGCACCAATAGCCATACTTATCAAACGAATCATAAAAAATAATATTGCAATTACCCATGCATGCTTTAATATTTCTAAAGAAATGGAAGCTCCCGTAAGTGTAAAAAAAAGAACATATATCATGGGAGCAATAAGTTCAACAATCTTGGAAAATTCTCTTCTAAACTTACTATAATTGACAACTACAAAGCTACCTATTATACAAATCAACAAAGGTTCAATATAAATATCAAACCCTATTATTAAGAGACTTTGATGATGAACTAGGTGAGATAGAAGATAAATGCTATATCCCAAAGCAACTAATATTACTGCCTTCACAACAATAACCACTTTAAAACTTAAAACCCAATTCATTATCCCACCAAGTAAAAACCCAATAAAAATAGACAAACACAATTCCCCAAAAAGTATCAATACCAACCAAATATCAAATGGAATATTTGAGATCAGTGCATCAGCAATCGCAAAACATATCGTGAATAAGATTATTACCAATATATCTTTTATTACCGTTACTCCTATTGCCGTTTGAGTAAATGGTCCTTTTGCTCTCATTTCGTTAATTACTGCGATGGCAGAAACAGGAGATCTGGCTACAAAAATAGTTCCTATAAGCAGTGAAACTGCAAATTTAATTCCCCAATCGAAATCAGAAATAAAACCAATACGATTGGACAAAAACAAAACAGCACCACCACTTAAAACAAATGTAAAAAACAATTGTCCGAAAGTCATCCATTTAATACTCTTCATTCTTCCCTTCAGTTCTTTCAGGTAAAGCTCGGTACCTGCAGCAAAAGCAATAAAAGACAATGAAATTTCATTAAGAAAATACAATTTAGGAATGGCCTTTTCCGGAATTAGATTCAATACATAGGGACCAGATAAAATTCCTATCAAAAGTAATCCTGTAATTACAGGTAGCTTTATTTTCGGGAAATAGGAGGAAATTCTGTTTGCTGCAACCGCAACAATAATAAATCCTGCAATAATGTATAATGTATCTAAATTGCTGTTCATTTAGTTGCCATATTTAATTTGGGAAATATGATTAGAATTATTTCTGGATTCTTGATTTAATCCAGATTTCATTTTCATTCTATTTTAAGATACTGAATAATATTTTGATGTGCAATTACCTACATCGCAGCAAGACATAACAAAACATTAATTACTCCAGATAGAACATACTAAAACAAGGGCTTTTAATTGTTCACATACGAACAAAAAGTGTACGTTCTGTAACACGTATTCTGCTTTAAATATTTGTCTCTTGCATCATATCTAACTATTAATATGAGTCTTACTTTCTGCGGCACAATTACTGATATAAAATCACAAAGGTTGAATTCAAATAATTATCTAACATTCAATGGATCAATTATTCGATTAAACTTGATAAAATGAAAACTATTAAACTTATTATTTTTACAACTCTATTTTTATTTCCTTTTGTTTCCTATTCCTCCAACGAAATAAAAGAATTAGAAAAAATATTTGCCGAAACAAATGAGCTTTGCAATGCTGATAATGGTTCTCTATGGGGATATTCGCTTAATGTGCCGATTATTCTTATGGATCGTGAAAAAAATCTTATTTATACAAATCAGAATAGCTCTAAACTACAATTACACAAGACAGATAACATTTATATAGGGGAAATTCCTGATTCCATACAAGCTTTGAAAGGAATTCTTAAGCTGGATCATCAAAATTGGGTTTTAATTCCTCTTCCCCTCCCTAAAGACAAAATACAACGACAACGTATAATTTTGCACGAAGCTTTCCATTGCATACAGCAAAAACTGCATTTAAATCCTCAATCGTACAATAATCAACACATGGATGAAATGGAAGCAAGATATTGGCTCAAGCTAGAATGGCAGGCACTTCGAAAAGCAATATTAACAAATGGCAAGCATAGAAAACAAGCCATTGTTGATGCTATCAGTTTTAGAAAATATAGAAGAGCTCTTTATACCAATTGCGAAACCTGCGAAAATAGATTTGAAATACACGAAGGCATGGCCGAATACACAGCCATGAAGATTTGCTGTACTGATGATGAATTTATAAGCACCTTACAAAAACGCCTCCATGAATATTGGAATACCCCGTCCTTAGTTAACTGCTTTGCCTATTATTCTGCTCCGGCCTATGCTTATTTATTAGATCAAACCAGTATGGAATGGCGAGAACATCTATCCTCGAAAGATAATATCGCGCTTCTCACACAATACGCATACAACATTTCTTTGCCATCTGATTTGTTTTTGGAGGCGGAAGAAAGAGCAGTACTCTACAAAGGCGCTCAAATAATGGGAGAAGAACTGAGCCGGGAAACTTTGTGATGATAACACAATTTCCATAAACCTAATTGCCATAAATATTTGGTAAAATCGTATTACTTCAGCTATTTACTTTGCGGATTTCTTTGCTTAACTTTATATATCAAAAGAAAATCTCATGAATATTTTATTAGACCAAGGCTGGAGTGAAATTGATAGTAAATTGATCAAAAACTATGTGTTAACCAATTTTGTGGAAGCCATAAATTTCATCAACCTGATTGCTGAAGCAGCTGAAAACATGGATCATCACCCAGATTTAAAGCTCTATAAATACAAGAATGTACGTATTACTCTAACTACGCATTCCAGCCGACGAATCACCAATAAGGATATCATTCTAGCAAAACAAGTTGATGAAATCTATGAAAGCATGAAGTAAATTAACGAATCACAATGCCTTTATTATAAGTTCCTAGTATTTTCATTTTTAGTGCAACTTCTTCTATTTTCTTCAGTGCATTCTTAAATTGTCGTGGTGCTTCAAATTCTAAATCCACATGAAAGAAATACTCCCAATTAATTCCCGGTATAGGATGCGACTGTATTTTAGATAAGTTGATTACCTCCTTTGCAAAACAATCCAATATATACGATAAACTACCCGGTTCGTGGCTGGTTGTGAAATATAACGAAGCTTTATTGTAACCGCCATTAGGACAATCATCTTTCTTTCTTTTCAGCATAAAGAATCGGGTTTGATTATTTTTAATGCTTTCAATTTGTTCCGATAAAATCTCCAATCCATATAATTGAGCAGGCAAATCACCTGCTATTGCACCAATTCCATACCATTCATTTTCATGAATATTCCTGGCACTTAAAGCAGTATCTTCCGTTTCCACCAATCGAATTTGCGGATAATCACGAAAGAAAGATCGACATTGATTAATAGCCATTGGATGAGAGTGCACTTCCTTTAAATCTTCAATTTTTTGTCCGGGTAAAGCCATTAAGTTTTGCTTAATTCGTAGGAAAATTTCACCTTCTATAATTAAACCCGAATCCTGCAATAAACCGTAATTCTGTAATATACTTCCTGCAATTGAATTTTCAATTGCCATAATTCCTCCGTCGCAAATAGTTTCATCATTTACCAAATCAATCAATTTAGCAAAGTTTTCAGCCGGAATAATGGATACATCTTCTCCATAATATGCATTAGCTGCCAAATGATGAAAACAACCTTCTACTCCTTGTATTACAATTCTTCGTTTGTCCATGGTTATTAACTAATAGTTAGATTTTAGTTCAAAAAAAAAGTCCTGTTAAAAACAGGACTTTTTATATATTGTATTTCAAATTTATACCATAAAATTCCTGTTTCATTCCTTATTAAAAAAGAAGAAGCTAAAAAAGAAACTATGGAAAAATAAATTTATCATTCTATCGGTAAAATCAATTTGTAATTATGTAATAATGAACCAAAGGTAAAAAAATAAATTAATTAATGGCTATTTAATCTTTGCACCATTGCCACTCGTTATGGAACCGTAAGCAATAGATTATCACTATTCAAAAAAAAGAACTCAGGTTATTAACATTTCAATAACAATCCCACACAATTTGATTGCTTTCAATAGTCGTATATTTAGAATAATTAATCGATAATACACAAAAGCATGAATATTAGAATTGCAATTATCTTATTTCTTGTGATATCATTTTCAGCAATTAAAAGCCTATCAGCACAAGAAATTAAAACCTATAACTTTACTCAATTAGAACCAATATTGCACCAAACAAACGATACTACTTATATCATCAACTTTTGGGCTATGTGGTGCAAACCTTGTGTGGAAGAACTTCCTGAATTTGAAATAATCCGAAAAGCGTATTCCAATAAAAAGATTAAAATCATTCTTGTGAGCCTTGATTTTGGTTCTAAAGTTGAAGATCGGCTAAATAAATTTCTAAAAAGAAAACAAATAAATGCAAAAACTCTTATCCTTGATGATCCAGATGCCAATGCATGGATAGAAAAAGTAGATAAAAACTGGGATGGAGCAATACCAGTGACCCTTATTTACAATAAGGAGAAGCGAATATTTTTAAGTCATGCTATTACCTCTACCGAGCTTTCAAAAGCTATTGATCGAATTATTAACTAAACCAATAATACCAAAAGAAATGAAAAAATTAATGTTTTTAGGATTCCTCCTTATAGCGAGTATAGGAATCCATGCACAAGGCTATAAAGTTGGAGACATTGCAAGTGACTTTCAACTCAAAAATGTAGATGGGAAAATGATTTCCTTAGCCGATTACAAAGATGCTAACGGTTTTGTGGTCATTTTTACGTGTAATCATTGTCCGTATGCCATTGCCTATGAAGACCGGATTATTGCTATCGATAAAAAATATAAATCTAAAGGATACCCGGTGATAGCTATCAATCCAAATGATCCTACTCTTGTACCTGATGACTCTTTTGAAAACATGAAAAAAAGAGCAATGGAAAAGCATTTTAGCTTTCCTTATTTATTTGATGCTAAGCAGGAAGTGTTCAAAAAATATGGAGCAACAAGAACCCCTCATGTATATATCTTAAATAAAAAAGATGGAAAACTGATCGTGGAATATATTGGAACTATTGATGACAATTACAAGGATGCTTCTCTTGTAAATAAAAAATATGTGGAAGATGCAATTGATGCCTTAATACAGCATAAAAAGCCGAATATAAATTACACCAAAGCAATAGGCTGTTCGATAAAAAGCAAAGGTTGATAAAAAAGATAAGGCTGTCATTATTCGACAGCCTTTGTTTTATTCTGCAATCCGTAAAGACAATTTACCTGTTACCCTACCAGTCTCGCTATACTCATGAGCGGCAGCAATATTAGCCAAATCAAAGGTCTTATCAATATGTGTCTGTAATAATCCAGCATCAATAAAATCTGCAAGCAATTCTAAATCTGCCTTATTTTCCTGCACAAAAATCTTTTTCATTTTTCGAGAGCTAACCAGGTTGTGAATGGAACCTAATAGCAAAATATTAAAAGTAGGCAATGTAGTTACGTAAACACCTGCACGTTGTAAAAGGTGTTTCACCGAAGCATAATCCTGATTGCCTACTGCATCAAAAAATATATCATACTCTTCCTGCACAGCCAATAAATCTTGCTCATGATAGTCAATTACCCGATCGGCACCCATCTTTTTGGCATATGCCACATTTCGAGTACTGCAAACTCCTGTTACCCTACATTCGAAAGCCTTTGCCAATTGCAATGCAAAAGATCCGACACCGCCCGAACACCCATTCACCAATACATTCATTCCTTTGCTGATATTCCCCATGTTTCGCAAGGCCTGAAGGGCTGTTAATCCTGCTAAAGGAACAGTTGCGGCTTCCTCGAAATCCATTTTTTGTGGTTTGAGTGCCAGCTGCGTTTCCTGGGCAGCAACATATTCTGCATAAGCTCCATTTTTTATAATATCAACCATACCGAACACCTCATCGCCTTCTCTGAAAAAGCTTACTTTTTCACCAACTTTAACCACACGTCCGGAGATATCTCCACCCAGTACACAAGGTAATTTTTTACGCATAAATAACTTTAGCATTCCTTTTCTGATTTTCCAATCCACAGGATTCACAGAAGAGGCATATACCTCCACCAAAACCTCATGATCTTTTATTTTGGGCCTATCGACATTGGTTAATTCCAACACATCCGGAGTGCCATATTTTTTCATTACAATTGCCTTCATAACTGATGGTTTTAGGAGTCAAAAATACATCTGTGGGGCAACATATATACATCAAGTTACGACAAGTTCCTTTCAATTTCAAGCTAACTTAAACAGTTCATTTTAGTTTATTTAGCCTCAATTTGAAAATCAATGGCCACCCGATCGGAAAGTGTAATTAGATTCGGATTGGTAAAGGATTCACCACCGAATTCAGCAGACTTTACGGACAAGGCTTCATCCATATATCGAATCGGACTATTTGGAGATTCGGGAACACCATATTTGATCTGTAAAATCTTAAGTAATTCACAATTTGATGCAGCACTTAATATTTTAGCTTTTTGCATGGCGTCGGCAACGGCTTGTTCCATTAAGTTGGTTTCTATTGATTTTAGTAATTCCGGACTTAATTGATAATTTGCATTATAATTTGATGCAACACCCGAATTCCTCATCGCCTCTAAACTCTGGAGAATTAGTTTTGATTTTGCAGGTACTTTCCAAATTAACTGATAAGTGGCACGATAACCATTAGGTACAGATTTTCCACCAATATAACTCCTTTCCTCGTTCACTCTTTGTCCTACATCTTTTAGTTCAGCCCCTTTAATATCAGCATTGCTTACTGCCTTTTTAAAATCGCTAACTTGTTTAAAATTACCATCAACACAGCTCTGATAATCTATATCCTTATTGCTGATGGTAATGGATATATTCATAATATCAGGCATTTGAAATATTTTACTCTCCCCTTTTACACTCAAGGTGGAAATTGCTGATTGAGCATAGCTATTCGCAATAAAACTAAGCAACACCAGTAATGCAGATACTTTCTTCATAATCATTCTTTTTATGGATTAATGCTGATTCTCTATTCAAATAGCATACCAGAAAAGCCAACTTAGACGACTATTCTTTTGCGTTTATTTCATTTCCTCCCAATCGCCATCGAAAACAATCTTTTGAAGCGGACGACGAATTCTCTCGCTACTTTCCATTTCACCAATATGCTCTGGTAATATTTCGGGATTTCCCAAATACCCAACGGCAATCATGGTAACTACATCAAAATCATCAGGAATATCGAATATCTCGCGTGCTTTTTCGGGTGAAAATCCTGCCATATGGTGCAAATACAAATCCATACTCATGGCCTGTACAGACATATTCCCCATGGCTAATCCCAAATCGTGTCTTGCATGAGCATTCGGATTTTGATTCTTCACAAAATCTCTGGAGACAAGCGTTAAAATAATCATCGGAGCGGTTTTTACCCACATTTGATTAAACTCTCCCAAACAAGATAAAAGTTGCTCATACCTTTCGGGATAATTCTTGGTAGCATAAATAAACCTCCATGGTTGCTCGTTAAAGCATGATGCGGCATAGGAGGCAGCTTGGAATAATACTTCTATCTTTTCTGCTGCAATCTCCCTATCGGAAAATGCCCTTGGACTCCATCTTTTATCAATTAAGTCATGAATTTTACCGGTCATAATAGCTTGGATTTAAATATTAATGTTGTGTTGATTCGAACAAAATGCAATAGGATTCGTAGGTCACCATTAGAAATATAGTTGAGAGCTTAAATCGGCTAAACAATTAATTCAGTCTGATTTAGCACTCCATAATATAACTAATTTTTAACAAAATTTAAGGACATACTTGTATTAAATTACATATATTTGGAGCTTATTTAATATCACAAAATCACCTAGTTAGAACTGAATGAGGGCAAGTGTTTTTCTATTAATTCCGCTTTTACTATTTATGTTGATAGTTGATTTTTACACCTATCGCGGCATAAAATCCCTTATTGCAAGAATTGGTTATTTGTATCTACGAAGGTTCTTACGATTTCTATTCTGGGGAATTTCAATACTAGTATTTTTAGGTTTTGTCATTTTTATATTTGGGATTAAGCATGTGCATAAATCAGATGCCTACATTTATGTCGGCTACCTGGTAGCAGGCTTTTCCCTATTTTATATTCCAAAGTTTGTATTCATACTTTTCGTTCTAATAAAAGATATACAAGGGGCGATTGTAACCACCGTAAGATGGTTGAGAGAGAGAAAGAAAAAAAGTGTACCACAATTAAATGCGAAAAGAAAAATGGAGAGATCCGAGTTTTTGTATCAAATGGGATTGATGCTAGCAGCAATTCCTTTTGCCTCTATCCTTTATGGGGTAACTAAAGGCAAATTTAATTACAGGGTGATAAAAGAAAAGATCCATTTCGATCATCTTCCCGAATCCTTTAAGGGATTAAAAATAGTTCAGATCTCGGATATGCATCTGGGAAGTTTTAATAAGAATTACGAAAAAATTACCAAAGCCGTTGAATTAATAAATCAGCAAGAAGCAGATCTGATTCTTTTTACAGGTGATTTGGTGAATAATTTTGCTGAAGAAACCGAAGGGTGGGCTTCTGTCCTTTCCGGGATGAAAGCAAAAATAGGCAAATACTCTATTCTAGGTAATCACGACTATGGCGACTACTCCTATTGGGATAGTCCGCAACTAAAGGAAGCCAACCTGCAAGCCATTAAAGATTTTCATAGCAAAATGGACTTTGAATTGATGCTGAATGAAAATAAAACCATCGCAATTGATGGTGAAGAAATTGCATTGATAGGAGTGGAAAATTGGGGAAAACCGCCATTTCCACAACATGGCGATTTGAAAAAAGCCTCTGAAGGAATTCAATCAGTTCCTTTTAAAATATTGATGAGTCATGATCCATCGCACTGGGATGCTAAGGTGCTGAATACTGACATCGCGCTTACCTTTTCGGGACACACCCACGGCATGCAATTAGGAATAGAACGCGCCGGGATAAAATGGAGTCCCATTCAATATAAATACCCTCGCTGGGGCGGATTATACCGCGAATCTGCACAATACCTGTATGTGAACCGAGGTTTTGGATATATTGGATTTCCGGGAAGAATTGGCATGCCACCGGAAATTACTGTGGTGGAATTGGCTTAATACGCAGATTCGAAACCTTTATCAGATGTTATCCTATCACATACCTAGTCGGGAATACAGAACAAGTCTTTCTCTATAGAGGATAACATGCTTGAATACCCCTGTAAACCTATGATAGTCTGTCCCGGTAATTTTAGATAGACAAACTGTAAATGTATTTTAGCTTCTCTCACATAAGAGAGCACCCATCTGCAAATTAGAATGGCTCCCCACCTTCGTGTGAACCCTGCTGCCAATTTTATCGAAACACATCCCACAACTGCGGGAAGGCAAGTCACACTTCGGATGATGTCCGCAGGATTGCAGGAAGCCATCTCAATCATGGGAAACAGTACCGCACGTGTGCATGGAAGCACTTCAATTGTAGAATGATCCTTTCCTTAACTGTTTGAGGTCAAGTCACATTTCGGATGGTGTCTCCGAAAGATTGCAGGAAGCCATCTCAATGCTGACTTAGAGGTTCTCGCAAGTGTGGGAGCATAAACAAATGTCAAGATGAGCTCCCACGCATGTGTTTGCTATCATCGAAATGTCACGATGGACTCTTGCAAGTGTGCTAGATATCACTCCAAGATTGACTTGAACTCTCGCAAGTGTGCAGCATCCCCAATGAAAAGTATTTTGTGCTGAAATACTGTCTGCTTGTATGATCCAAATCTTACAAAGCACAGACACGTAGCTGTGGCAAGCTGTCCGAATACTACGATGTAAGCAAGATGCTAAAGCAATAAAACCACACCTCACTCTATCCCTTTCCCGAAATGAAGAGGGGAATCAGCTTCGTAAATATTGCAACTCCACGTTTATAATAATGCAATCATTGCGAAGCAAAGGCACATAAGCGCAAGAATCTGTCAGAATACTACCATGCAAGCAGAAGCAATATTTGAAAGTAAACTAATGCTAAAAGCTTACAAAATGGCTTGCGTGAGGGGTAGCAGCGGCATCCTTTTGCGAAGGAACGTAGCAAAAGATATAGCGAATAACCCGACCCGCAGGGACACGCCCAAATTACTCTTCCTCTAATCTTAAAATGAGTTTAGCGCAAAAGAGAGCAAGAAGCTGGCAAAAACACCATTGCTTTGACTCTCGTATCCCAATCGCAGTCCAAAGTTTACCGGCGCAGGAAAGCGTAATACATGCATATCTGAGCTCAATTCGCCTCCGAAAGAAAATGAATCGAAAACGGAATTAAATAATTGATCACCTCCATTAGGGATTTTGCTTTGCTCGTAGCCGTAATCGAAAAAAGCATCGAACTTGATGCGCTTGATGTAGGCCAAGGCACCCAAATTCCAATCGGGATAAAACAATGGCATGGCATAATCGATTCCCAGCATGTAGATGTTCTCGCCAAACAAATCCTGTGTGCCGCGCGGACTCTTAATCATATTGGCATATCGGGAATTATGACTGGACCGATATTGATAACCCCCATATAACTTTATGCCTTGGTGCTTTTGAAATCCAGGGAAATACAGATACGATTCGGCAGACCATGTTTCGCCCAGACTTGCATCTCCAAATAGTGTATGCCTATAATTGAATTCGAGAATTTGTGCCCATCGATATTGTACATCGCGAGAAGACGACTTTGCAATATTATAGGCAAATAATTGGTATTCCATTATCTGCTGCATTTGATCGCGGTCGGTAATATTGTATTGTCCCAAAGCCAGATTGGTATTGGAATATATAGCCAAAGGCTGCGTAAAAGTATCGGCGAATTTCACGTAGTTGTAGGTTATTTTGGGAATAATCTGTGAGGTAAATTGCCCCTTAGATAGTGTGAAAGGAAAGCGAATACTATTTTCCCATTCCCACTGCCGCCATGCGGTATTCACCAAAACAGTATCTACCTGAGAAGGTGATATCCGATTTGCCAAAGCCAGATAATTGTTATTGCGATCGCCCACTGTTAGCTTGGAATCGATAATTGGAAACCAGCCGCGATAGGACATGTTTGCATAGTACTGTCCATTTTCAAAGCCTTCCTCCTTTTTATATCCAACGGTAGTCATCAGTGTGCTTAACTTATTCTGACTAGCAAGGGAAACGCCAATATCTGATTTAGCATCTAATCCATCGATAAAAACAGGTGCCCAGGAATGAAAATTGAACAGATGTGTTAATTTGGAGTAGTTTTTTACCGTAAAACGATTCAGATTTGTGGTATCGGCAGCCATCTTTTCTCCTAGCTGATCGGAAAGTTTTGCCGCCAGTGGAAAAGATGCAAAATAATTGTTCCATTCACTCCAATTGGCTTTATTCAAATCAATTTTCACGGGAATATAACCATCCGAAGTGTAATCGGAATAATATAATTGATGATTATGCCAACAAGCATCGGTAGCCCCAAATCGCGAGGAAGTCACCTGCCATACTTTTCCGTTGGATAGCTGATAAGCGTATATATTATCGATTCCCGAAAAGGCCGCTGTAAAAAAGATGTTATCCCCTCCTATTGCTACTTGAGACATATCGTGTTTTCCGGATTCGAACAGTGTTTTTCTATCCCCTGTTGCCAGATCGATAGCAACCAATTGCTTTCCTTGTTTATTCAATAAAATCATCACAATTGATTTGCCATCAGGCATCCATTTTGGAGTGATAAAATATTCCTCTTCTTTGGCAGGATATCGCTTCACAATCTGTCCGCTTTCCTCATTCAAGACTACCAGCGTATTATTTCCGGATTTATCGATTTCCACAGCAATAATTTGATTGCCATTAGGAGAATAGGCAGGTGCGAAACATGAATTTGCAGTTTTATAAGTTCTACGCTTGTGCGTTTGAGCATTGTAAGTCACCAGAATGCTTTTATCCGATTTCTCCCAGCGAATATTATCCTTTTGCTCTGCCCACAACAGTTTTCCTTGCTGATAATCAAATCCCGGGTAATAGATAAAACCAGGCGTGAATAATTTAGCGGCAATGCCTGCTTGATTCAGACTCTCAAAGTAACCTTCGTCGGCCAATCCTCTTCTATAAACAATTATTGATCCGTTCTTTTTTACATGCGGATAGCGTTTATTGGTATAAATCTGTTCTCGATTGCTAAGTGGAACAAATTGCGATTTAATAGTTTTTGCATCTTGCACCTTCCAATCCCATTCCAGCTCCTTCATTACATCGGCATATAAAAGTAATTTTCCATCTGCATGCTTTGCCTTTACTGCTTGCCAATCTATTTTTTCGACGTTTACTCCTTGTGCTATAAGCTGCTCTTGCTTTGCTTGCAATTGCTGAAAAACAACATCGCGATTGGCTTGCATTCCTTTTTTAATGCCACTGGCAAAGCTTGTAATACCAAGCGGTCGACGTGCAACCCGATTCAATGTATTCTCCCAAAGCTGATCGCCATAATTCGTGCGTGCTTTACCAACCAGATAGTAACCTAGCTTATATCGATCGGTAATAAAATCAGCATAGGAGCCATTTACTGCCTTATCATATGAATACATTCCTTTCTCTAACAATTGTGCGCGCAGTTCCTGTTCAAAGGCAGGAAATCTTCCTCTTCCCGATGCACTTAGAGCAGTCTCTGTACATACTGCATCGCCTTCCAGAAACCACGGTGGAAGATACAAACCAACCACAACAGCTGTAGCTTGCTGTCCAAAAATATAATTCAAAACTCTGGTGAATCCTTGTTCTATCTTATCCAACTGTATTACATGCCGGTATTCGTGTGTTGCCACATGATCGATCCAAAGTTGGGCATCGTTATCTTGAGCGGAGGTAGTGAAAACTTCCATTCGCTTAGGTGCCCATGCCACCATACCGTTGGTTGTTGCATTGTAGGTGTGCAAAATCACTGAAAACTTTTTAGGTTGATGTTGCAGATCCTTTCCTCCCTTTGCTAATAAATCCTGAAATACAGCAGCCATGTAACGTGCTTTGTGCTCATAAGCAGCAGGAAATATGATTTGAAAATCTTTGGTATTGATCTGTTGCCAAGATATGGAAGCCGGATCTTGTCCAGTATTAAAATACTGAGCATAGGCTACAGATTCGGAAATTATTAGCAGTAAGCATAAGCTAAGAAATCGGAATACAATTTTCATCTGTTATATTTTGTTTTTTAAAAGTCTGATGGAAGCCAACAATAAATATTCTCCTGTGCGTTTAAATAAATTACACCTGATGCTTTCCCAATAAGTGCCTTCTTTGAATTAGTTTACCAAAGTACTAAAATCAAGCCAAAAATAAATAGAACGCACTAGCCAAGCCCTACATTTACCCGTTCTCACAAAAGGAGGAACTTATTACATCAAACTCCCGTAATTTGGTTTGCAAAATTCAATTTCAATGCAGACCTTTGCCTCCCTTAATACATAAATCATAGTTTCTGAAAGGAAAAACATATGGGGAAAATTATCATCAAAACCGCTGAACAAATTGAGGGCATTCGTAAAAGCTCTCAACTGGCCGGTAACACTTTAAAATACATTAGCGATTACGTGAAAGAAGGTGTTTCCACACTTTATCTGGATCAGTTAATCGAAGCATATATCCGTGACAACGGAGCTATTCCTGCTCCTTTAAACTATTATGGTTTTCCAAAATCATGCTGTATTTCATTGAATGAAGTAATCTGCCATGGAATTCCTGATGAAAAAACAATCCTAAAGAAGGGGGATATTTTAAACATCGATGTAACTACCATTTTAGATGGTTACTTTGGTGATACCAGTTCGATGTTCACTATTGGAGAAATAAGCCAACAAGCCCAAAAGCTAATTGAGGATACAGAACATGCTTTATATTTAGGTATCGAGCAAGTAAAACCTGGTAATTATTTTGGTAATATTGGTTTCATGATTGAACGGTATGCCAAAGCAAAAAAATATGGAGTTGTATACGAATTCTGTGGTCATGGTGTAGGAATAGAATTCCACGAAGAACCACAAGTGGAGCACAGTGGCACCCGTCGTAATGCCGGTCCGAAAATGAAAGCCGGAATGATTTTCACCATTGAGCCAATGATCAATTTAGGCAAACCAAGAGCTGTTGTTGATGAAGAAGATGGCTGGACTGCCCGCACTATGGACGGAAAATTATCCGCACAATTCGAACATACTATCCTAATCACTAATGATGGTTACGAAATACTTACGGATGTTGGGGAATATGAAATTAATAAGTAAAAAAAATATTTCTGAAAAATAATATAAGAATCGCTTCGGTACGAAGCGGTTCTTTTTACTTTTAGGATAGCATATTTTATTGTAAATTCCGCTCATTAATCTAAACCGTGGTAATGAAAAATGTAGCCGTTCTCCTTGCCGGAGGAAGTGGAAAACGAATGGGAGGTAATCTTCCAAAGCAATTTTTGCTGATTGGTGATAAGCCAATTATTCAACATACTATGAATTGCTTTGAACATCATGCACTAATTGATGAAATTTGTATCGTTATCCACCCAGACTTTGTTTCGAAGATGGCTGAACTTGTTCGCAACAATGCATTCCAAAAAGTAAAGCATATACTTACAGGAGGAAAAGAAAGAAGCGATTCCAGTTTGGCCGCAATCAAAGCATATTCAAACGAGCAACTGGTAAACCTTATCTTTCATGATGCTGTTCGTCCTTTTGTTTCGGAAAGAATTATTTCTGATGTTGTAGCAGAAGTTCAGCAAGGAAAATCGGTTGCTGTGGCAATTCCTACCACCGATACCATACTGAAAGTTACGGCGGAAAATTGCATAGAGTCAGTACCCGTGCGAAGTTCATTAAGAAGAGCCCAAACTCCACAGGCATTCCCTTTCGCAGTGATTAAAAAAGCATACGATTTAGCTCTGAATGATGAACATTTTGTGGCAACAGACGACTGTGGTGTGGTATTAAAATATCTTCCTCAGGAAAAGATATATATCGTTGAAGGTGATGAATCGAATATTAAAATTACGTTTGAACGAGATTTGATTCGGGGAAATAAAAAAGGTGAAATTAGATAAACTGAATGTTTTTATATTATACATATTTACCCTCGAAGAATCTCCAAAAAAATATAATCAAAAATTAAACTAATTTTAACGCGGATTAGACAACAAACCATCATCGCTATACTCCACTTTTGCGATGCATAAATTAGAAATAAATGCGAAAAGAAAGAATAATCGTATACACATCAGGCACATTCGATATGTTCCATAGCAATCATCTTAAAATGATCAACTATGCTAAAGCACTTGGCGACCTCTTAATCGTTGGTGTAAGTACAGATGAATTAGTAGCCACGTATAAAGCGCCTCCTATTGTGCCTTTTGAAGAAAGACTTGCTATCATTGAAGGAATGAAGGCTCCAGACCTCGTTATCCCTCAAAGATCTTTGGAACACACCGAAATTGTTAAAAAACTACATATCGATATCTTTGTGGTTGGAGATGACTGGACAGGAAAATACGATTATTTAGAAGATATTGGAGTGAAGGTCTTTTATTTCCCTTATGGAGCAGGAACAAGCAGTACGGCATTAAAAAAGAAAATCTATGAAAGTTATTCTCAAATTACGAAGAGAATAGATACTCATGAAAATCCTGATATCGTAAAAACACTAATATCTACCAAATGAAATATGCTTTCGTAACTGGTTCGACAAAAGGAATTGGAAAAGCAATTGGTCTTAAATTATTACAAGAAGATTACTTTGTCATCTTTAACTATGCTAATTCCGATGCTGATGCTCTTCAATTAAAAGCAGAATTGGACGGAGAATATACAGATCGGTATAAAATTCTCAAACTAGATCTAAGTGATCTCAGTTTGGTAAAAGAAATTTCCGAAAAGATACTTGAAATTACTCCAAAACTGGATTTACTAGTATTCAATACAGGATTAACAGATCGAAATACATTTGGAGAAATTAAGGAAGCAAATTGGATGAACGTTTTCAATGCAAACTTGAATGTTCCTTTTTTCCTCATGCAATCCTTACATGAGCATTTAAATCACAAATCGAATATTATTTTCATTGGATCTATGCTGGGAAATATCCCTCATTCTGTTTCAATCTCCTATGGAGTAACCAAAAGTGCAATTCATGCGCTTGTTCAAAATATGGTGAAATTTTTATCGAAAGATGAAATAAGAATTAATGCTATTGCTCCGGGTTTTGTGGATACTGATTGGCAAAAAGAAAAACCAGCATGGTTGCGAGATAAAATCAAAGATAAAATTGCCTTACAGCGATTTGCCCAACCTGAAGAAATAGCACAAATGTGTTATCATATAATACAGAATGAATATATGACAGGTCAAATTATTCAGCTTGATGGTGGCTATAATTACCAATAAAAAAGAGCCACTTAGGCTCTTCTTTATTATTCTCACAAAATGTCTGATTCAGTAATTTATTTCTACGTAATTAGCCTTACCCTTCGGAATTTTCACTCACTCCACTACTCTTAATACTCTTTATTCTGAGTGGAATGTCCAATTTGATGCTTTTCCAGAACATTTACCATCCGAAAAGACACTTTTCCATCCACAGGTCCAATGATTTCTTTTGTGTATTCTTCCCTTTTTGCCCTTTTCTGTTCAGGATTTTTCAATTCTGATTCAACAGCTGCCTTTAAATCTTTATAATTCCATACATTTTCGCCAATATCCCTAAACTGATTCATACTAGCTTCCATACGTTTGTTAAACTTATATTTCCCGAACAAACGATAAGATAATCTCAAATGAATAAATCTGTTGCAAATAACTGGTTTATCTAAGGCTGCAAATTCAAACACAACAGATGATTCATCCGAAATAAGTAAATCAGCAATTGCAAAAAACGGAGCAATATTGTAATCTTCAAAACCGGCAAAATAGACATTGTCAAAAGTTTTCCACTTCTTAAATATTTTTCTTTGCTTTTTATACTTCTTCCTTAGATAACTAAAATAATGTGGTTTTATAATAATATTGTAATCTTTGAAATGCTTCGGAAACGCTTTAGACATTTTCTCTATGGAACTAGGATAAAAAGTAGGAGCGTATAATAAAGTAAGTTTATCTGGGTTCAAACCCATTTTTAAGAGTAAGTCTTCCTTATCCTTTTTGGTATACTCAAACACATCATCCAGCTTCGAAAAACCAACATTTTCCCATATTACTTTTGCGTCAGGATAAAATTCATTTAATTTTCTTAAGCGAAAATCACCTTCTACAAATCTGATATTATATTTATTCTTTTCCTCCGTGAATGCGCTAACTTTTGTACCAATTCCGTGTATGATTAATACATTTTGACGATAGGGAATGTTCGTTTCCGGGTATCGATCTCCTCCGCAAATCAAATATTCAATATTTGCATCTGCTAATCCATTCTCTCCAATTTGATAAGTCAATGCTTCCTTTTCACAGACTTTGCAGATAGCATCATTCTGATCAAAAACATCTCGCTTACTACTTTCCTTAACAACAAAAAGAAAAGATAAACCTCTTTTTTTCAATTCTTTGGCAACAGGTAAATATTGAGGGATATAGTAAAGATGCTCTGTATAAAAAACGGCAAAATAATCTGTCGTATTCATATAAATTCAATTTTAATTGTAAGTATTGGAAATTGGATGAGTAGAAATAACCGACATCTTCCAAATTTAATGTCGCAAAGATAAGGATAGACTTAATAATTAAACAATCAAATCACTATTAATTAGGCATCTAAAAATCCTATACGTGAACCGATTAACATACCGAAAGAATAAAACAAGGAAATTCCTTTCATAACTTTTAGACTCTTAGGAAAATCAATTAACATGCTCATATTAAAAGCCTGATAACTTTATTAATACAAACAAATAAAAACTCATAGAACTTAATCATTAATTATAAACTGAAGCTAAAAACTTATTACATAAGCTTAAGTAGAGTCTTTCTGTTTACAAAGTAATATCGTAAAGGAATTTTTAGAATTTAAATAATATTGAGAACAATTTATTACGATAATTCTATTCAAACTGAATCAACAATAAACCTTTTTTCTCCACATATCACCAATTACAAATTGACTCACAAAATCATTAAAGAAATTTATCAAAATCAATTACTTTCACGCTTAGATGGAGTTATTATACACCTGAATTTTATTCAAAAAAAAAGAAATTTCATTTAAAATTTCAGAAGGTTTTATTTGGGAAATAAATAAATCCTCATCAATTAAACCATTTTCATTCTTCATGTATCTGCCAAAGCTGACTTTTGGTTTCACAATACTGAATGGGCTAGTTGAATGTCCCAATACTACAATAAAAGGAGTTTTAACAGCGGCAGCAATATGCATTGCTGAAGAATCAATGGTGATTAAAAGATCTAACTTTTTAACAAGATTAATATGAGTACCTACATCCGTTTTCCCCGAGTAGTTTTGAATATTTTTTGAAAATGGAGAGGTAAGCATCTCCATGTAAGTGTCATTTCTTTTTTGCTCTCTCGAATCTCCTATTAACACCAAATTAAAGTTATTCTGCTCAAGCATCAACTTTATTAACTCAAATGATTCCTTTTTGGGATAAGCTCTTGCGCCCTGCTCGTCGCATCCTAAAGCCAAACCAATAACCGGAAATTCATTATTAAAACCGAAATCAAGCTTTTTCCCATCACTCCACAAACTCAAAGTTGGAAGTTCTAAATATTTATCTCCAAGATATTTATTTACAAGATTTGCGTATTGGTTGATGTAATGGCGACTTCGATCCATTTTAATCCAAAAATCAAGCAAAAATTTTCTGGATTCATTATTATATCCAATTATATACTTTATTCTTGAAAATTTAAAAATAAGAGCACTTAGAAAACTATTATGAAACAAGATTCCCAAATCATATTTTGTTTTTCGAATAGACAAAATCAATTTGATTGTATTAAAAATACGATTCCCTCTTGATTTTGTGTCATCAATAATAATATCGCCTAAACCTGAAAAAGTCTTAAATAAAGCTGCCGAAGGTTTTCTGCATACGAAGGTAAATCTTGCCTCGGGATATTCTTTCAACAATAATTTAATCGCAGGAGTGCAATTAATGGAATCTCCTAAAAAATTTGGCAGTCGAACAATAATTTTTCTGACATCTGAAATTGGGGAAACTCTCCTTTTCATGATATTATAATTGATATTAAACCTTACACTTTGGTGAAAAAAGAATCTATTCTAAAGCTGAAAGAAACTGTAACATGTACGATCAAAGTTTTGTATATTAGGCTAAAGTCTTATTTCGAAATCTCCGCTTTAATGCCTTTTTTCGTTCAATTTTAAATTTGTGATTCTTATCAAACTGTATTAGTAAACGGACTGCTTCTTCTTGATCCTCCTCATTTATTTTGGCATATTCCCGAGCAACAATTTCCAATTCACTTTCATTCGCCCAAAGCTGAGCAAAATTTCTTAGACCATGCTGATAATCCATCTTTTCGAATCGCATCCGATTAATATCAACCACACTAAAATGATATATATTCTCTTTCTCTTTCCGAATTAGAATATTACCTCTGGAATAATCCAAATGATGGATTCTATTGCGATGAAGTTTTTCATAGGTAAATACAGCAAATTGTTTTAAAATATTTTCCTTATCAGGATAATCAAAACCAATAATATCACGGATGGTAAAATCATAGTTATGGTGAACGCTCACATAATAGCTTCTATCAAAAAAACCATTTCGTAAGATTTCCAGATATGCCACCGGTTCTGGAGTATTAGCTCCTCTTTTTATCAGTTCCATTGCATATTCAAAGGAATGTCTTGCCTTTGATCCTCTAATATAAGCATACGCAATTTTATTGATAAGATGCGGAATCTTAAATGATTTTACATTTAATCGAATCCCATTTTCGGTGAAGCACTTAATCGTATTACGCCCCTCATAAATGGTTTCGCCATGTGAACCGAAATTATCTGGCAATGCTTTTAGAAATTCTTCTAAATCAGAATATTTTGAATTAATCTTAAATCTCATATCTAAATTTAAAATGTATTTTTTGGCAACTCTTATAAAATACCAAACTTGACAATCCGAATAAACAATCCAATGTTATGCTTTAACAAATCCCCATGATCTCCGGAAATTGCAAAACTAATATTAAACGGAATCCTGGATGCCGGGATATCAAACTCTGTTATCCAGGAAACTTGCTGTTTCATTCCTCCCTTATACGGATTTCCATAAGTCCCCCAATTCTGGGTATAACTGCACTTTGCCCGATATGTAAGCTTATGAAATAGCTTTCCTTTTAGTCCAAAATGATGAGCAATAAAACGATTATTAGCAATTCCTAAGGTAATGCCATCTTCCGACTCAGGAACAGTCAGAAAAAATGGAGAACCTATAGTCCTACCAAAATAAGTCCATCCTGAACGATAAATACCATTATTAAAAAAGTTATCCATTCCAGTATAAAGACCTCCATCTGGTTTTGCAGCTCCTCCTGGTGTACTACCAGATTGGTATTTGGTATAATAATTCTCATATAGCAGAGAAGATATCCATCGATTTTCATCTTTAAATTTCACAAATAAACCAGTAATACCATCAGGTCTGGTCATGTAAATACCCGAATGATCTTCAAATATGGTCTGGCGATAAAGTTCTACATCATACTTTTCAGCATGATAATGCAATTGAAAATCCCATCCACCAATATGATTGCCCACGCTATTCTCCCATTCAAAATAATTTGATTCATCTGTTCCTCCCTTAGCTTGAATCATTTGGATATAGTTCTTAAAATCGGATGCAAGCTTACCATATTTAGGATCGCGTGAGGTCCCAGCCCATTGAGAATAATGATGAAATCCCAAAACAAAATTGAAAGCTCGCTTTCCACCAAATTTCACTAATACATTCTTATAGTGTACCCGAGTATTCTTAACGAAACGCGTATCGTTCATAATTCCTTCGGAATACAAACCCTTTACTGACACCCAATCCCCAATAACTGGAAGCGGTAAATAATTAGGAATACTCAGTGCAATCCTTGGAATAGATCTCGCATTCCCAGAATAAAGGAGGTTCCCATTAGTGGAAGAAATACCATCAAACTGAACAGGGGCATCCTTTGCTCCTATATCAAGAAGCAATCCTTTCCATTTTAAACTTGCGTAAACTTGTGGTAAAATAAGATCCGCTTGATTAGAAATAACACCTGCTAATTCAAAACCAAAAGCATAATCCAAGGTCTTTTTTTCCGATGTAAAATCAGAATAGAGGGTAAGATTCATAATTCCACTATTCCGATCAGGAATCACTCCATTTTTATTGGAAACTAACCAAAATGGAAGTTGTGATTTGCTGGATATTTGTGAAGACATTCCACTTTCAAAATTCACAACTTTTTTCTGACTTATAGCAGAAAGAGAACAAAGAAATATTCCTACGCAAAGGAATAAAGTTTTTTTATTGATCATTATTTAAACTTGAAGAGATATTACAAATGCTTTAAGAATCTCCTTCATTGATGCCCCACCAATTTCCTCAAACGGAATTTCCTCTGGTTTGTAGAACTCAAAGGAAGAAATATCATCTTTTGCATCTATTTTGTTAAAGGATTTAATGGCGCAAATATATGCTAAATCAATTGTAAAAACAGATATTCCACCAAAAACATATTCGTTTGGATAGGACATAAAGTATCTGCTTCTTTCAATTTCAAGATTCAACTCCTCTTTTATCTCTCTGTCTAGAGCTGTTTCCACAGTTTCCATTACATCCACAAAACCTCCAGGTAAATCTAACATTCCTTTTTGAGGTTCCACAGCTCTCCGAGCAAGCAAAATCTCTCCTTTGTCATTCACAATCAGGGCAGCTACGGCGGCAGCAGAATTAACATACAAATGAAATTTACACTTGGCGCACAAAAAAGAATTATCAGATTGATAGGCAAATTCAGAATTACCACACTTCGGGCAAAATTGAATTACTTTTCGAGGATTAGTTGGACTCATATTTATTTCAAATAAAATTTAAAGATATAAAGAAGAACAAAGCTATAGGTATGGAAATGCTTTAGCAAAACTAATTAGCTTTTTTCTCAAAAAACACTATCAATCAATGCAAATCGTTATACGATACTAATCTCATAAGCTAATCTTTATTTGGATTGAAATCAAACTAAACCTGAAAATTAGCCAAAACAGATACTTGTATTAAAAAGTTATTATTTTAGAAGCCTGTAAATACAAATGGGATGATCGATTTCCCTAATTCGAAACTTTGCGGAATTCTATCTTATTCAAGATAAATAGTCGCTAATTTTTATTGATGAAAGATACGCTGGTCACCCATTGCATTTACAGTCTCCAATAAAAATTTAGGCATTTCATTTTCTTATTCCACAGACAATCATCGACAATGTAGATTAGATGTTTTTTCTAAACTCTTAATAATCCAAATACCTCTTTCAGTATATTATCCTCACTTTTCAAATCGACTATCTCCATCGTATAGTTCTTCCACTTTTGGATCAAGAGAATAATTAATTTATAAATCTTGGAAGTGCATTCTATACATTTTTCATGTTCCTATTCTCTTTTCTTGTCATTTCGCTGAAACGCAACCAATTGCCCTACTATCGGCATGCCGCAGCGTATCGGCAATACCATGATAGGAACCACTATCATCCACCATTATATTTGCCATCATTCCTATTTTGGAAACTTCCTTTATAATATGACCCATTTGTTCAAGTTGATTTCTGATACTATCCGAAAGTAAATTGGGCTCTACATACACTTCATCGGGTAAACATTGAGAATGAAATCGCGGTGCATTTACAATCTGTTTCGGATTCATTTTAAAATCGACAGCATTGATAATATTCTGAAATACGGAAGTAATAATGGTAGATCCTCCCGGAGATCCCAAAATCATAAACAATTTATTATTCTTCTCAACAATAGTAGGTGACATACTACTCAACATCCTTTTGCCGGGCTGAATAGCATTTGCTTTGCCACCAATTAAACCAAATTGATTAGGTACTCCAGGTTTCGCACTAAAATCATCCATCTCATTATTCAAAAAGAAGCCCCCGCCTTTCACAACAACTTTACTTCCATAATTGCCATTTAATGTGGTAGTAATCGCAATGGCATTACCATCTTTATCTGCAATTGAGAAATGAGTGGTTTCGAAACTTTCAATCAAATCTACTGCTCCGTCCGTCACTTCCCGCGAATCAGTTTTCTGATTCATTTGAATATCCGCAAAGCGACTATTTAGATAAGATGCACTGATTAGCTTTTGGGTTGGAACCGGATAAAAATCGGCATCTCCCATATATTTTGCCCGATCAGCAAATACCCTGCGCTCCAACTCAATCAATAGATGAATATATTTTGTTGAGGCAAAACCAAATTTCGAGACAGGATATTTCTCAGCCCCTTTGAGTAACTGAATTAATGCAATTCCACCGCTTGATGGTGGCGGCATACCTATCACCTTACAATCCCGATATATTCCTGTTATGGGAGTACGCCATACGGCTCTATAATCTTGTAAATCCTGATCAGTGATAAGCCCATGATGTTGCTTCATTTCACGAAGTATCAATTCAGCCGTTGTGCCATCGTAAAAACCGCTTCTACCCTCTTTTTGAATTCGAATAAGTGTTGCTGCTAATTCAGGATTCACTATAGTATCACCTTTAACAAAGGCTTGTTTTTTTTGGTAAGGATTATTCTTGTATGCTTTATTGATCTGTTGAATCTGCTCCTGATAAGCAGTTAATTTCTTTGCTTCTAATTCTGTTAAAATCACTCCTTCTCCAGCCAATTTAATTGCAGGACCGATCAATTCTGACCACTTTAATTTTCCATATTTTTGATGCAAACGCACCATTCCATCAACAGAACCGGGCACCCCAACTGCCAAATATCCCAATTGGCTTAAGCCAGGAATCACATTACCATCCCTATCCTGATACATATTTTTCGTGGCGGCTTTTGGTGCTTTTTCTCTAAAATCGAGTGCATCGTATTCTCCATCATCAGTACGAATTAAGGCAAATCCTCCACCTGCAATATTGCCTGCTCTCGGATAAACAACCTCTAATGCAAATTGCACTGCAACTGCCGCATCAAAAGCATTTCCTCCTTGATCCAGAATTTGTTTTCCTACTTGACTAGCAAGAAAATGGGCTGTTACAACCATTCCTTTATCTGAATGCTTCCCTATATTATTGAGCTGACAGGAAGTGGAAAGCACACAAAAAACAAAGAAGAATATTAATAAGTGATTTTTAATATACATTACGCGATTATTTAGGATTAAAGCTTAAAGATAATTGAATTGAGACAGTCTGAGAATAGAATCGGAGGAGAAACGGGATTAATTCCCGTTTCGTTCTTCCACACCAGCGTACGTACCGTTCAGCATACAGCAGTTCCTTAGTTTACACTATTGACTTTCCGGTTTTTGAAGTGTCAATATTTGTCAGAGTACAATTTAAACTACGCTTGCTTTATTACCTGTTGGACTACAGGATCAACAACCGTTGGATACCAGGTAGTATGGTTCTGCCTAGAAATTCCTCGCTTATTTACCAAAACATTTGGCTTAACTAACCGAAGCGTTGGTCTTCGGAAGCGAAACTATGCAGTTCTTAACCTACTCAAAATAGTTGATAAACCTAAAATTTCAGATTCCAAACCTCAAAATTAGGCTAACAAACCACAACCAAAGGTTATGGAACGAAAAGGGAAGTATAACGAACCTAAACAGAAGGGTATATTCAGGGTAATATTGAGACTGTTCACGAAACTGTGTCTGATCATTTTTGTTTGTATTTGGACATGCTCGGCACACAAAAAAAAGCTGTTGCAAAATGCAACAGCTTTCTAATATCATAAATTATTTATCTCAATCGGCTAGTTAAAAATATAACGTATTCCGATTTGTAATTGCCATTTCGAATTAACAGTTACATCATCAATATAAGATTTCTTCAAATTTGGATCGAATTGCAACCATGGAGTACCATTATTGTCCACCCCATTCACTGTAATAGGATTGTTAGTTGTTGCAAACTGACGTACCCCCCAATTGGAGCTAATCATATTTCCAAAATTCAATACATCAACAGAAAACTGGAAAGTATTTTGCTTACCATGAATATCCAAATTAAAATCCTGCATAAAGCGAAGATCCATTTGACCATACCATGGTAACATTGCTCCATTACGCTGTGCATATTTGCCTCTTCTGTCACTTAAATGATCATCCTGACTAATAAATGCATCCAAAGCAGCCCATTGTTGAGCAGCATCTGCAGCCACAACTCCCAGACCATCTACAACTTCACCAAAATGAATATCACTTGAGTTTTCAGGAACATAAACCAAGTCGTTATTCGAGATTGCATCATTATTCACATCACCGGAATAAGTGTAGGAATAACGATTTCCTTTTCCAGCCTCATAGAACATAGCAAAGGAAGTAGCCATTTTACCATATTTCACCTTGTACATCACGGAAGAAATAATTCTGTGTTGTAAACCATATCTAGACCATGAGTATGCAGGCATATTAGGATTTCCGACTACAGGATTTCTTTGAAAAGCATCCGCTGCAATCTCTGCTGGAATAGAGGTTAAATCTTTTGCACTTAGGTAGGTATAGGCAACATCAGCAGATAATCCTGAATTCCATTTCTTTGCTAATTTAGCTGTTGCTGTAAACTGATAACCTTTTTTGGTATTATCCATTACGATAGCTCCTGCTTCCAAAAATGATTCTGATCCAGCAGATGCAGAATAAATGTTTTGCTCGTTAAAACCTGCAAAGCGTGCACGAGTATCACCTGTACCAGATAATTGTCCGGATGGAGGCAACATGTTATAGTTTTTGTGAACTACCGCATTTACATCCTTAGAATAAATACCTTCAACCGTTGCTAACCAACCATGTCCAAACTTCACGTCCATTGCCAGATTATTTTTCCATACTTGAGGAAATTTAAAATCCTTAGAAGTGGCATTCAACTGAAATTCATAACCAGGGTCGATACGAGCATTCGTGGATTGATTTCCTAACCATACAAAAGGAATACGACCAGTGAAAATACCGGATCCTCCTCGTAATTGCATTGTATTATCACCTTTCACATCCCAGTTAAAACCGAATCGAGGCGACCACATTATTTTTGCGTCAGGCCAAGTGGCAGGATCTAATTTGACAGAACTTCCATTCTCATTTACCCAACCATCAAAGTTTTTACCACGATCGGTTGCTTCATCCTGAGGTATATCATTATAGTATTTAGGAACATCAAGACGTAACCCAAGTGTCAATTTCAAATCATCATTTACCTGGAATTCATCCTGAGCATAAAATGCAATCTGTGCAACATCAACATCCGACCAAGCGAATGGATTTTTTTGTGCATCGGTAACATCCTGATTTAAATCGCCTGTTGGATTTCCCACAAAATATGCAAAATTATCATCCAAAAAGTCCTGAACACTAAAAGCTGTGATCCATGGATAATAGAATAGATTAAAAGAATTTTCGAATTTGAAGCGCTCGTAGTTAAAACCCAAAGTAAATGTATGACGATCGGCATAGTACGTCAAATTATCTGAAATCTGGATTACATCCTGATTCAATCGATTATTAGTTGAAAACATTTCTGAACCAGCAGTAATTGCAATATTACCGTTCTGATCTAAGATATCAACTACAGGGAATGGTGTAGAATGAGGATTACGTTTATCGCGGAAAGCGGTATAACCTGCCATAAATTTATTGGCTAATTTGCTTGAGAACATAGAATGTAGTTCTCCAACTACTGAATGAATTTTATTGAAAATACGATAAGATGAATTTTCAAATGGCAATCTAAAACTAGTTGGGCCACGACCAATTACGGCTTCGGGATGAGGAAGTATATCTCTATAAGCATCCAACATATTATATCGCAATACAAGATTGTGCTTTGGAGATAAGTTTGCATCCAATTTAATCAAAAACTTATTGTTGGAAGTTTTGTGATTATAATCCTGATAAGCTCCTGTATCATATCCCCAACGCTCCATAAAATGTTGCTGTACGGCTTTAATATCAGCCTCAGCAACGCTGGTTGTATTAGAATTACCGGTATTAGTTCCATTATCTGCAACAAAACCATGCGCTTGCTGATCTCTTCTTTCCTGCTCGTAATTCACAAAGAAGAATAATTTATTTTTGATGATTGGACCACCAAGACTAACACCGTATTGCTTGGTGCTAAAATCTAGATTTTTCACTTTTAAACCGTTTACTTTATCTCCAATCATATTCTCGTTGCGGAAAAAGTAGTAGGTAGAACCTTTAAATTTATTAGTTCCTGATTTTGTAACTGCGTTTACACCAGCTCCGGTGAAACCACCCTCACGAACATCAAATGGAGCCAAAGAAACTTGAATTTGATCAATTGCGTCCAAGGATACTGGCTGAGCATCAGCCTGTCCTCCAGGAGTTGCTACATCCAACCCAAATGAATTATTAAAAATGGAACCATCTAAAGAGAAGTTATTGTATAGATTGTTACGACCACCAAAACTGTTCCCGTCTGATTCCGGAGTTAATCTTGTCATATCTGCCTGACTTCTGGAAATAGTAGGCAAAGCAACAATTTTCTCCCTATCTACACTGGTTTGAGCACCAGTTCGATTCTGACTGATAACATCATTTTTATCGTAAACAACTGTAATCTCATCAATCTGAACATTATCCTCATTAAGAACCAAATTGATTTCAGCTGATTTGTTCAATTGTAGATAGATGTTCTCTTGTTTGGTTTCCTTATAACCGATAAAGGTTACAGTAACAGTGTATGGACCCCCAACTCTCATGTTTCGCATATCAAAACGCCCATCTTCTTGTGTGATGGTTCCGTATTGTGTTCCGGTTGGAGTATGAGTGGCTACAACAGTTGCTGCAAAAACGGGTTGGTTTTTACTATCAACTATTTTCCCATTCATTGAAGAGGTGGTTACCCCTTGTGAAAATGCATTTGGCAAACATGTTGCCATTGCAATAATCAGAAATAGAAATTTTAATTTCTTCATATTCAACAAAGATTAGATTATATAATTAGGTAAATGCAAAAGTACAAAAACCTCCCGATAATCAAGGGATTCGCACCTTATGCTTATAGACTTACAGGTGTTTAGAAACAATAACATAGCAACATTTGACTTTACGCTTTCCATCTACAAAACGGTTTGAATGTTAAAATTTGTTAAAGGAATCAGGCCTTCCGAAACATGTTACTTAACATACTCTCATGCAGCATATCAAATTTTATCATCAATTACTTTTTTTTTAATTTTTTCTAAATTTTCATCCTATTTTATATTCTCTCAGGCAAAATCCTTCCCTAATTCATCAAAATAACTTACTTTCACTTTTATTTGAAGACCAAATAATACTGAAGGAAATTCCAATTAAATAATCAATACTACCAATGAAAAGCTTTAACCAATTCCTTAATTATCCGATAATTTCTTCAAAAACAATCAACATCAGCCCATACCATCTACTCATTATTATTGCACTATTATTCACCACTATCATCACGCTTCGAATCGTAAAAAGAATATTCAAACGACTCACAGAAGAAGAAAAGATGGATCAGGGAAGTGGAACTTCGATTTACCAGATTGTCAAATATATCATTTGGGTATCGGTAATTGCATTTAGTCTGGAAACAATTGGTATTCATCTCACGCTGCTTATTGCCAGTTCTGCAGCATTATTAGTTGGATTTGGTCTTGGAGTACAGCAGATTTTTCATGATATAGCCTCTGGAATTATCCTCTTATTTGAAAGAAATTTACTAGTAAACGATATTATTGAATTGGAGAATGAGATTGTTGGTAAAGTGTCAGAGATAGGACTTAGAACTTCTAAAATAGTTACCCGAGATAACATCATCATGATTATTCCAAACTCCAAATTAATAAGTGATAATGTTATCAATTGGAGCCACAACGAAGAAATCACAAGGTTTTATGTTGAAATAGGAGTGGCATATGGTTCGGATGTAGAAATGGTTGAGAAAATACTCTTGGAGGTAGCACATAATCATTCTGAGATTTCTAAGCAAAGAAATGCATTTGTGAACTTTCGAAATTTCGGTGATTCATCGCTCGATTTCAGATTGTATTTCTGGACAAAAAAGAATTTCCGAGTAGAGTTTATAAAGAGTGATCTTCGGTTTGGAATCAATAAAGCATTTGCAAAAAATAATATCAGCATTCCATTCCCACAAAGAGATATTCATATTAAATCGGAAAATTGAGAATAGTTAAGCATCCTATAATATGCCTAATTATTCACTCCAAATTTTACTTTCCTGATTAATATACCAGACTTTTCCTGATTTACTTTTCTTATATGCTAAAAACTGTTTTTTAGTAATTTCTATTTGTGTCGATAAATCAACATCTAATTCATCAGTATAATATCCATTTTCTGCAAAATATTTTTTTTCTTGCTGATAGATATGAATCAAAGTTATTTTAAAAGCATAATCCTCATCAGGGATAAACCTTTCGGTATCCTCTCCTGCTAATTTATCCGAAAACTGAACATATCCCCAGGTTTCAGGCTGGTGCATTGCAATTACACCCTGTGGGGACCACACCCAATTGTGTTCGGGAAAAATTCTTCCGGTTTTGGGATCTTTCTTTTTTTGATAATTGCCATTAACCACCTCAACATTCCAATTCACACGTGAAAAATTCACCCTCCATTGTTCTCCCGATTGCGGTTTTCGTTGCCCGAGTGCACATTCTTTTAACACTTGCCATGGGAAAGCAATTTCTACTGTCCATTTATCATCATTATCGGATGGATCATTAATACTACCGTAAATTTTCACAGCAGATTTCAAACCTTTAATATCCCATGCATTAATTGCAGGTGCACCATCACGATATGGTTTTACCAACAACAAATCCCAAATAGTATTAAAGGCATTCATCTCAAACTCATAATAAAGATGATTATCTCCTTGTGGATCAATAAAAACCTCAAAATCATTATCATAAAAAATCACAGTATCTCGTTGCTTCAATTTCGCCCATATATGAGGCTCTTGTAATTCTGCTGCAACATATAAATAATCCTCATCCCACAGCATTTTCATTTTGGTGGCATAGGTAGGTAATGGTTTGTTTACTCCTTCAATATCAACAAAATTATTACTCCATTTCGCAGATGACCACTCTGATTTAGAAAGGTTTCCATCCACTACAATGGGAAAAGTAGATTTATAACAGACGTATGCTTCGGGATACTTTTGACCAAAGGAAGAATTGTAGAAACCTAAAATAAAAAGTAGGCAAAACGTTAGTTGTATTTTCATGGCAAGTGAATTAATAAGCATAAAACTGTCACGAATCTAAGCAATAATTTTCGTTTATATAGTGGATCAGATCACTCCTAATACCTTAAAAAATGAAGTGAACGCATAGACATCTGCTACTAATCTGGTTTAGTATGCCGGTAAAAAAATGAAAAATTAATCCAGAACTGCTATTTTTACAATCCAGTTACATTTACTGGTATAAAAATCACATAACAATAGATGTTAATATCCTTAATTATTAAGGAACGATTTATCACTAAAACCATAAATTATGCTTGATATATTTTACAAAAGACGGAGCACTCGAAGATTTACTACAGAAAAAGTACAAGCTGAAAAACTTGATCGAATTTTAAATGCAGGACTACTAGCCCCTTCCTCGAAGGGTAAATATCCTTGTGAGTTCATAATTATTCAAAAGGAAGAAACCATCATTAAACTTTCAAAAAGTAAATCGCAGGGTGCAAATTTTCTCAGCAACGCCCCAGCGGCCATAGTTATTTGCGGAGATATTGAAAAAAGCGATGTTTGGATTGAAGATTGTGCAATTGCTGCTAGCTTTATGCTTACTCAAGCAGAAGACGAAAATATAGGAGCTTGCTGGATTCAGATTCGGAAACGACCTCATGACGAAAATAAAAGTGCTGAGGAATACATTCAAAATATATTGGGTATTCCTGCTAATATGAAAGTCCTGGCTATTTTGGCAATTGGCAATAAAGATGGGGATAAACCAGCAAGAGAAGCAGATTTTCTGAAGCGGGAAAAGATTCATTACGATAAATTTTAGGAGAATTCACTTCTGAATAAGCATTAAAAAAGCAGCACATGCATTTGAATAAAAATCTTATCTTGCTTTTCTATATGCAAATTTACTTACTATGACATTGTTGCAATTCCACACACATCAATAGCATTCCCAAACATATCCCTAAAACAGGCTGCTTTAAGGATGGTATTACTCGATGTAACCCATTTTTTTGAAGCGAATTCATAGCCCATGCAAGCTCGCCAACTCTAGGAAATATCACTTTATTTGCATTACAAATTTCTTTCTCCTTATTGGATATCACAGGTGAAATCCCAAGACGCTCTAATGCATACTTTACAGATTGTATATTACCTGCATAATAATCTATGATAACAATTTTCTAATCTCTCATTATAAGAGTTTCGTGTTTTCGGAATATTAAAAAATAGGATTCTTTTCTACTCCCAGATTTAACAGAAATTCTCATCTCTATAGTATTCCTTTTGTACTTGGTAATTGCAAACAGTTTGCATCTCTGCGAATTGCCATTGTAAGTCTTCATTTAGAAAATTCCAACTTTTGAAGCACTTCTAATTCTTTTTGCTTCTCAATGATCACATTTTCCCCAATTATCGCAATGTCAGCAACTCCATCTTCCACATATTGAGGTATATCTGAATTACGCAAATACAGGACTTCCAGCGAAAAATTAAATGCATTAGCTTTAAGTTGGTCTTTGCCATTGTCAATGGAAATTCCGCACTGCTTTAAAATTCTCAACGAATCTTCCTGCTGTCGACCTGATTTTTGGACTGCAATTTTCAATTTTTGACCCATGGTTTTAAATTTTGATTTCACCTGAATTTAGAATATGGGCAATAAAAAACGCCCAATCTATATCAGGCGGGCGTTAATAATGTTAATTAGAATATCTTATAGATAAGGCACAACATTGTCAGCTCACCGGATGGTAAGTATAATGATGATGATAATGTTGTGCACTAAATTTCATTTTTTTCTCTTTATGAGTTCAAAGGTTAAGAATTTATTTTTAGCGTGCATATATTTCTGTTAGGTATAAAAAACTTTATCACATAACATTTTCTATTTCAAAACCTAAAGAAACAGAGCACTACAACAATTACTTTTAAACAAATTCGTTTTAAAAAATGGCAGAAGCTTTTTCAATTCTTTGCCTTTTGTTTTGTAATCCTAGACCAAACCAATAAAACGTTGTAAATTCAATGAACTAATTTACGAATGAGATTAGGAACAATTTTTCTTTAAACCTTATAAATTTTAAAAAATGAAAAAAATAAATGTTTTCTTTCTGGCATGCTTACTGTTTGCATTAAGTATTGGACAAACCGGCTGTTATGGCCCATTTCGATTAACTAAAAATCTTCACGAATGGAATAGTACTGTTGGTGATAAATTTATTAATGCCTTAGTGTTTTTTGCATTTATTGTGATACCTGTTTATGAAGTGGCCGTGTTAATCGATGGTGTCGCACTAAATACTATTGAATTCTGGACTGGAGATAATCCTGTAACCATGGGAGAAAAAGACAAAGATGTTCAAATTGTAAAAAAAGATGGTGAAAAATATAAAATCACAGCCACAAAAAACAAATTTCACATAGAGCAATTACAAGGATCTGATAAAGGAAAATTTGCAGATCTCATTTTTGATCCGCAAACTAAATCATGGAATTTGAAAGACGGAAATAAAGAGCTTCAAAGATTGGTTAGTCTCGACGAGGAAGCACAAGTTATTCATATCTACAAACCCGATGGACAGATCATTACTATAGAGCAGAACGCTAATAATTTAGCACAAATCCAAAAACAAATAAATACCCGCTCCTTGCATTGGGCTGTAAAATAATTCTCTCGCCCTCAAATGAATACATTTGGGGGTTTTTTTCGCTCTCGTTCACGTAAAAAATTTTTTTCCCGAACTTGTTAGACTTAACTTTATTAGTATCACTACTAGCAAGGAACTATGAATAAGCCAACTCGTAAATATTCTACAGCAATATTAGGAATTCTATTCCTTCTTTTTTTTACGGGTTTTTCCTCTTTTGGCAAGAGTGATCAAGAACATAATCATCTTCAAAAAATTAGACTACAATTAAAATATTACCACCAATTTCAATTTGCCGGATATTATGCTGCTCTACACAAAGGCTTTTACAAAGATGAAGGACTTGATGTTGAATTAATCGAAGGAGGCACTATTAATTCAATTGATTTAGTACTAAGCGGAGAAGCTGAATACGGAATTGCGGCCAATGACATTTTAATCTCCCGACTCAATCATAAACCTATTGTTCTGCTGGCTTGTATCTTTCAATCTTCTCCTTCTATTTTTTTAACTCTTGAAAAGTCGAATATTCATACAGCACATGATATGATCAATAAAAAAGTAATGCTACTGGATGAATATCGGGATCCTGAGCTTCTGGCTATATTCTATCAGGAAGGAATTAAATTGCAAGACATTCATCGGGTAACGACTACTTATAGTATACAAGATTTGATTGATGAAACAACGGATGTACTTAATGCTTATTCAACTAATGAACCATTTTATCTACACGAACAAAATATTGATTACTCAGTAATATCTCCCCAAAGTTATGGTATAGATTTTTACGGAGATGGAATTTTTACAAGTGAAAAAGAAATAAATAATCATCCTAAGCGAGTTGATGCCTTTTTACGAGCCAGCAAGAAAGGCTGGGAATATGCCATGCAACATTCCGACGAAATTATTGATCTACTCTTGAATGAATATGGTGTTGATAAATCACGTAAACACTTACAATTTGAAGCAAAGGAAATTAAAAAACTTATTATAAATGACTATGTAGAGATTGGCCACATTAATCCGGGCAGAATAGCACACATTGCTCAAATCTGTTCTAAAATGGGTATGGTCCCCACAAATTATAATTTAGATGGATTTATTTATCAGCATAAATCATTTCAGACACCGCCATGGTTAAAATGGTTAATATTTTCAATCACAGTAATTAGTTTAATCGTAATTGTCATCTCCCTATACCTCTTTTTATTTAACCGTCAGCTTCGTGTAGCTGTAGATAAACAAACAAAAAGCTTAAGTGAGAAGAACAAGGAACTGGAAAGAGAAATCTCCGAACGGGTAAAAACAGTTATAGCCTTGCAGGCATCTGAGAAAAGGTTTAGGGAAGTAATTGAAAATCTACCATCCGGAGCTGTTTTAGTTGAAAACAAACAACTATTCACAAATAAAAAAGCTTTGGAAATTACAGGCTATACTAATTCTGAATTACCTGATATAGATACTTGGTTTACTACATTATATAAAAACACGAGGAATGAAAATTACAAAATCTATAAGGAGAACAAAGAAGATAATTTCAAGTATCCTGTAACAAATACTATTATTTGTAAAAGCGGTAAAGAAAAACAAGTTGAATTTCATGCCTACATATTTGATAATAAAGAAATTTGGCTTTTAAATGATATTACGGAAAGAGTAAAAATCCAACAGGAACTTGTTGCCAGTGAAACAAAACTAAGAACCTTTATTGAAGAATCACCGAACGGTATTGTAATGTTCAATTCAGATGCAAAGGTTTTATATACCAATCCAGCCTTTAATTCCTTAATGATGATTAAACCTGAGCAAAGGCAAGATTTGGTCTTACATGAATTCTTTGCTCCAATTCAATATCAAGAGAACCAAATGATTTTAGACAGATTGATTCAAACCGGAAAATCGCAAGGAGAAGTGTTGGTTAGAACAGCTAATCAGGATAATATTCCAGTCTATATAAGTGCCCTTAAATTAATCAGCAATGAATACCTGGCTTTTGTTTTAGATATATCAAGCATAAAGAATGTGGAAAAAGAATTGATGATCGCTTTAGAAAAAGCTGAAGAAAGCGATCGATTAAAATCTGCTTTTCTCGCCAATATGAGTCATGAAATCAGAACTCCTATGAATGGAATTCTAGGATTCAGTCAATTACTACTAAAAGAGGATCTCACCAAAGACAAGAAAAAGCGATATGTTGATATCTTGAATCAAAATGGAAAACAATTGCTGGATATCATTAATAATATCATTGATATCTCCTACTTAGAGGTAAGGCAATTAAAATTAATGAGCTCAACGGTTTCCGTCAAGCATCTTATTACAGACTTAGATGCATTATTTCAATTAGAAAAAAACAAATACCATAAAGGTAATTTGGAAATAAGTTTCCATAACGAGATTTCCGAAGATCAGGATTTGATAACCACAGACGCTGGGAAATTAAAGCAAGTACTTATTAATTTAATCAACAATGCCCTTAAATTTACAACAGAAGGATATATCAGAATCAGTGTGAAGCTTGAACAAAGCAAGCTTTACTTTACGGTAGAAGATAGCGGAATTGGTATACCATTAGCTAAACAGAAATATATTTTCCAACGTTTTGCTCAGGTAGAAAATATATACACCCGACAGTTTGGAGGAGCTGGACTTGGGCTACCAATATCTAAAGGGATTATTGAACTATTGAATGGAGAAATTCATTTTGAATCAAAAGAGAATAGCGGTTCTATTTTCAAATTTTATATTCCTGTATCAAAAAGCTCAGGTACTAAAATAAAAAAGAAAGCAATGTCCACAACATTTCATTGGACAAATAAAAAAATTCTATTGGTGGAAGATGTTGATACGAATATTAAATTTTTCAAAGAATTATTGTACGACACCAATGCTGAGTTAAGTATCTGCTATAATGGTAAGGAAGCAGTAAATATTTGTAAAACTGAATATTGCCCAGATATTATATTAATGGATATACAAATGCCAGAAATGAATGGAATTCAGGCAAGCATAGAGATTAGAAAACATCTTAAAGAAACGCCAATTATTGCACAAACAGCTTATGCAACAGACGAAGATAAAGAAATGGCTTTAAACGCTGGTTGTGATGATTATTTTTCGAAGCCATTAGATTCAAACAAGCTCCTTCAAAGAATGGATGAACTCCTTCTTGATCGTGACTCAAATAAATATTGATTTCTTTTTGATTATCTCTTTTTCCCAAAATTCAGTAATAATCTGACCAACTATTTTAGGAAGGGTCTAAGGTCAGCTTGCAACAGCATTTTCCCTTATACTAAAAGCCCATTACGAGCTCGTAACAGCCTTTACCTACTCCGGGTATTGTCAATACGAGCTCGCGACAAGCCATCCCCACCCAAGGGATTTGCCCATGCAGCTTGCAGCAAGCTTTCCCCACCGCAGAATTGTGTTCCTGCAAGTTACCTCAGTATTTTCAGGGGTAAGGAATTGGATGCCGAGAGCACATAGGAGAGTTAAATATTGAGAAATAGCTTATAATAATATTCCGTAATAAACCGCACAAGAAAAAAGGCCTACTAACTTTGGCGATGTAGAAATCCTTTTCGCTCCATTTTTCCCCATTTTCTGTTTCCCATCATATATTCCACATTTCCTTTTACTGCGAAGAACAAATTTAGTGGATGCAACAAAAATGGCTCCAATACAGCAGCAATCCACAAACGAAAAACATCCATTCTTCGTTCATATCGGTGAAAGGTAATCTCTTCGTAAAGAATTGCCATTGTAGAAAAGAAAAGAGCAAATGTATAGACAAATAAGAATGTAACCAGAATAAAATTAAGACTCAGATTATTCGTGAAGTAGAGTACCATTACATAAATAATCCCTAACAATTCAATCAAAGGAGCAAGCCATTCAAAAATAAACCAAAATGGATATCCGAGCATCCCCATGGCTCCATATCTGGTTGAAAAAAATATTTTGGAATGATCTGTTAATGTTTCAATAGTTCCTCTGGTCCATCTACTTCTCTGTCTCCCAAAATCACCAATGCTTACAGGAGCCTCCGTCCAGCATAATGGATCCGGTACATATTCAATTTTATACTTCTCACGACTCTCCGACATAAAACGACGAATTCGCACGACCAATTCCATATCTTCCCCTATCGTATGTGCATATCCCCCACTTTGAATTACAATATCCCGATCGAACATACCCATGGCACCCGAAATAATAATCAATCCATCTAATTTAGCCCATGCAATTCGACCCATAAGAAAGGATCGTGTATATTCCAACACCTGCATCCGTGCTAATAAATTCCGGGGCACCCGAACCTCCATAATTCTTCCATTTTCAATCATACAAGAATTAGCAATACGTACCACTCCTCCTGCAGCAATCACTCTTCTATCCGTTCTTTCCAGAAATGGCTTCACCAGTTTAAGAACTGCATCCGGCTCTAATATAGAATCGGCATCAATTGCCATAAAAAGTGCTTTTTCAGAAACATTAATTCCCGCATTTAAGGCATCTGCTTTCCCTCCATTTTCTTTATCAACTACTATCAAATTTGGGAATGTAGAAAGACTTGATTTGTAAACACCGCGAATTTCCTGCGTAGGAATTTCCATATTAACAGCAAAATTAACCTGCTCTAACTGAAATGCTTTCTCCAATTCCTGAAAAGTGGAATCAGTACTTCCATCATTAATAATTATTACATCGAAATTATTATAATGAATAGTATAAATAGATTCCACATTATCTACAATAGTCTTGGCTTCGTTAAATGCTGGGACTATAACAGAAACAGAGGGAGACAAGGGAGAATCCAAAATCACACTATAATCTACAAAGCTGTTTTTTTTCAAATAATAATTCAAAGAAAATCCAGAAATCAGACTTAACACCGTGTAACTAAATATAATTAAGAAAGCATAGGATATAAAAATCTTATCCAAAAAGTAGCTTATAAAACGTATCAGTTCATCGTAATTCATAATCTCGGATCTAGTACATGATTGATTATTTTTTTCAATTGATTATCCGCTTCCAATGCTATATTTTGCAAGCGCTGCTCACCCCAGGCACCAAGCAAAGCAATTGATTTACAACATTCCATTCTAATTTTAAAATCCTCCTCCTTCAACTCTTTCTCTAAAAATCCAATTTCGCTCTCCAATCGCAATTGTCCTATAGATTTTATAATATTCAATTTATTGGGCAACTCTTCTAAAAGATACATTTCCTTTAATTGAGCAACCGCATCCATATTTTCTAACTCTACTAAAGTCTTAATTACTTTACCTTTCACTCTATCATTATCATGATTTATTAACTCTAGTACCTTAGGCGTTGCTTCTTTTTGTTTTAAGATTCGAATCATATCCAGGCTAAACATCACTACTGAATCATTCCAATGATCTAACCACAAATGAAACTCTGGGATTTCAATTCTTTTTTTACGAATCAAATCGAATACATTTATTTGTTCCCAAACAGTAAAAGACTTTTCCTGAGAGTCTAAAAAGGCAAAAGGAACAAAGGGTAGTAATTTTATCAGACCAATCTGAGATTCAATTCGCAATACTTCATTTCCATGTTGCAGAAAATCAAGAATTCGTTGATTCTCTGATTTCTCCCTCATATGGCTTAATTCCCGAATACCTCTAATTCTTTTATGCCAGGAGCGTTTCCTTACTTTTCTTCTCGAATCGCTATCAAGTTTTATCTCTTTATAAAGACTCCTAATCTTATCACTAACTTCCTTATTCTCCGCTTTATCTATCGCCATTAAAACATCCACCATAACCCTTCGGTGGAATCGAGAATTCATTTTTTTGATTTCATCCAGTTCCGCTTCACCTAAAGCATTCATAAGATATTGAATCACATTATTAGAATATTTCTTATACAAACGAGCATATTTCCTATCTCTATATGTGATATATAATTTTAGAAAAACGATAGAAGGTAAAAGAACTATTAAGGCTACAAAAAAGGTAATGATCAAATAAATAATCAATCGATTTAAGGCATTATATGGCAACCTCTCGAAAATATAATTCACAAGAGCTTCCAAGCGTTCGATAATAGATTGAATAAGATCAAACACTTTTAGGCTTTCTTTAGGAAGAAAACCAAACATTAGCCTACATATAGGAAAAATAATATGAAATACCCACCAAGACATACTAATCGTTCTCTCCAATATTAATTATCAACTCTTTCTTCACGGCCTTTATTCTTTTATGAACAAACGATTTTAACCCAGGAATAAATGCTCCAGGATCTTTTTCATCTCCTATCGTACTATGTATATTTTTCTCAAAATCAGCATTGGAATACATCTTATGATTGTCCTCATAAACACTCTTACGAATCTTAATGGCTAATTTATCAATTCGCTCATTCAATTGATCTTCGGTAAATTTATCTCTCAAAAGATGTGCAATATAATTCGCGTAAAAATCTCTGTATTTTTCAAATCCAAATAAATAACGCACCAAAGGCATTTCTTCCCCATTATAAATATAGAATACACTTAGTTCCTGCGCTTTTGTTAACGTTAATTCTTTACTAAAAGCACAAAAGGCATAGTTTCCATCGTAGGGAATCCATTCAAACTTTTTACTGCTTGTATTACTGTATAAATAGTAGTTGTGCGGATACAGTAGATTATAAGCATCCACATTCATAAATAAACTGGTTATAGCATATACTTTAAGACAATCCTCTACATTAAAGATAGAATCCAAATCAGAAAATGTACTGCCATCAGCAATGCTGTATTGATTAATGGAACGTATTAAATCCTTTAATTTTGGATAGGGATTAACCAGTTTGGACTTGTTGCGATAATCCTCCTGATACTTTACTATATTTTCACCTAAATATTTTAAAGTAGCTCTCGGTTCGCCTTTAAAAAAGGCACCGTTTTTATTTCCAAAATTTTGTTTCAAAAAGCCCTTGTTAATTTCTTCTGTTATTACGTATAGTCCCATATGCTCCCCATTTACATAAACATTCGCATAAGAACATCGGGGTGCAGGTAAGCCTTCCCCCCTCAAAAAATCCAAATAAATTTTTTCGCGCATAAAACTAGGATCCTTAAACGCATTATTCAGGTTTAATGTTTTTAAACCATCCATTCTTTGCTTTTTCACATACTTTCCAAAATTTATTTTAAAAGATTTTTTTCTGCCTGGATAAAAATCAAATGAAGATTCTCCTTTTATACGTACTCCACAACTATAATACTGCTTTCCATCTACAAACACATTTCCTTGCAAGTATCTCTTGATACGTAGAGAATCACGCATTTTTTTAATCATGAAAAGAGAATCCCAGGCATTGCATTGAAGAAAATTGATCTGAATTTCATGTACGATACCATCCATAAAAATTCCCTCACCGGCTTTCTTTTTTTCTTGTCCTTTTGGGGACTGAGAAAAACCAGTAAGCGGTAATATAAGACAACAAAGTACTATGAGTAAAGTAAATCGCATAGGCATTTATAATTGATAAGATAATTTTAAGGAGAAGGTTAATACATTTCGCTTGACATTCACCAAATATTCTTCCCGTTCAAACCCCAGACGGAGCAGATAGGTGAGACGCTTTTCGAATAGCTGATCCTGATAAGCAAGTCTGACATTTTTACTACTATATTGATACACATTGGCTGTAGACACATTTCCTCTTGGGTCATCTGGAGATACACCTGTCCCCAATTCCAATCCCACGTATTGCTGTGCATCCCTTAGATATCTGCGCATAATCCACCAATATGATTGGGAGATATCGCTATGTTTAGGACTTAAATAAGTGCGGAATAAAAACCAATAATTACGATAATACTTTCCAATAGAACCAGTATAGATATATACATTGCTGCGGCTACTACTTTTACCAAAATTCAGATATCGAATCCCTGCCGAAAGCTCGAAGGAAGCCGGTAATTTCTGATACCATTCAGCACCTGCTCTGTGATTTGGAAATAAGTTATCGGGAGAATATCCGTAATTCAAATACATATAATTTGATTTCGAAATTCTCGGATAAACATCTATCTCGAATTGCTTAGCTAAATTATTAGACCAAAATGTCTCTCCATTTCCGATTAAATCTCCCAGGTTAACTTTCGCATACCAACTTCCCCAAATATTTCTTCTTGATAATTGAAAGGAACTAACATGCCATCTTCGAATATAAGGTTTAGTAAAATGCTCGAAATCGTGTTTATAAATAATTTCATATTTTCTGCGTGCAGCCTTGTATTTTTTTAGCAGTTGACTTCCTGCTTCGCTGGAAGGCTTTAAGTCCAATAATTCGTTAATGGTTTGTAATGCCTTGCTTTCTTGTCCATCTTGCTGCAGTAACTGAATCTTCTGAATCAGAAATTTCTCATCATTAGGGAAAAACGATTGTCCATAATCACAATAAAACAAAGCTTTACTATAATCTCTCGCCCATTTCTCCAGATCGATAATAGCAAAAATGGCATCTCTATTGTCAAAATCCTCCTCTAAGACTTGCTGCAACTCTTTTCTTCCCTGCGGATAATCCTTCTGCCATGCATAAGTTCTCCCAATCAAAATTCGCGCATCGAAATAAGCCGGATTCTTTTCCAAAATCTGATAACATATCTTTCTTGCCTCTTCCCTATTCCCGTCAAATGCCAACTGCTTGGCTCGCTGAAAATCAATGGAAGAACCACTGGATATAGTATCCTTATTTTCCTGCGATAATAAAATCGTAGAACTAAGAAGAACCAAAAACACTGTACTTGCAAGCAGGGTAAAAAATTTTGCCATTCCTAAAGGTTTATAATTTGTAATCCATTCTGAATAATTATTGAAGCAAGCGCTTTTTTAATCAACATATCTTAATTTGCGTCTTTTTCGAGCAGATATACTATCCATTACCGTTTCCATGAACGGACGATAATAAGTCCAAAAAAACATTTTCCGATCCTTCACCTGATTGGGACTATAGAATGCCCCGCTTAACTTCTCGATTCCTTTAAAATAAGAGGAATATATTCCCATAGGATTATCCGAGAAATCACAAGCAAAATATAGAAAATGATACTTTTTATCATGCTCAATAATAGCAGGAAAACTAGTAGGAACATGATATGCATCCATGAGGGCCTTACCGGATTTGGTCACATCAATATGAAAGCTTGCCAATGTATAATTTCTATCATCTGTTGTATTAATTTCGAACCAGTATGGATAATATATCTTTTCCGGGACATTATACTGTAGCTGAGTGCTCAACTCACTTTCCAACACCGGGAATCGCTGATTCAAATCCTTCTTATCCTCTAAAATGATTATATGCTCATGATTATCTACTAAAACAATCCCGCTATTTGTGAACTTGTATTTCTGTTTATAATTCTTCCTATACAATGCTGGCAGCCATTTGGGTATTTCCGGATCAAGCAAAGTATCCAACGTACTATAATGCTTACCTACCCAGCCGCTCCACCTTACCCCTAGTAATTGCTCCGTCTGATGCCTAATTACTGCTGATGTTGGAGAAGCGAAAAGATTAAATTCAGCAATAATCGTTTTACCCCTTCGTTTTAATTCTCTTAATAAATTAAAATCTTCCGGCTGTAATCCACCATACAAGAAGCTAATTGTATCTTTACCATAATCAGGATGGCCTTTCCAATTAGAATTGTAAATACCATAAGTATCAGCAAAATAAGCTACATCCAGCGAATCCGCTATATTTTTCAAGTCTCCCTGCTTAAGCTCCGATAAATCATTAATAGTAAAAGAACCGTCTGAATGTGCATGAAATCCATAAAAATCTTTTGCAAAATCATAAACATCACCATTAGGTTTTACCCATCTATTTTGATTAGCTAACCAAAAAAAAGACAAATGTTCCGAATAGTTTGGATCAGGTGTTGTTTTATCAATTACCAACAAATTAATCTGACTCCTATCCTCTAATTTCCAACTTAGCCATGAAAATACAGGGATTAATAAAAGAAGTAAAATGAATATGCGCATCAATTTCCACATTTGCTTTTTTTATTTAAAATTACCTATCATTCCTCTTTTTAACGGTAATAAAGTCAATTAAGTTTTATTTTTTTGATCGGCTATTTCAAATAATACATCTATAGCCTATTTTTCTATATAACTTCTCACGTTAAATCAGGCTAAAATTTGAATTTACATGCTTAAAAGCTTTATTTGATTTATTAAAGCATGAAATTAATCCATGAATTAAGTTTTGTATCTTCTTGCGATTCAGACAATACACGATATCTATATTGACATCAATTCGTACCATAAAATTAGATTGCATAAATCTGAAACAGGAATAAACTTAAAGTAATCTTGTGAATATAGCAGTTCAATTTCACATCCAAATAAATACAAAAAAATGACGCCTAAAGAAAACAGAAAACTAGTAGTACTTTAGACGAGTGCCGACAGAGAAATTGCACTAAAAATGATTTATCCCTACACCTATAATTCCATCAAAATGAATTGGTGGGAAGAGGTGACTTTTATTATATGGGGATCTTCCACCAAGTTGCTGAGTGAAGATGCTGAGTTGCAGGACTATATTGCTAAAATGAAAGAAATCGGGATACAACTACAATCTTGCAAATTTTGTGCAGACTCCTATAGAGTTTCAACAGCATTAGAAAATTTAGGAATAGAAGTAAAATATATGGGAGAACCGCTCACGGAGTATCTGCAAAAAGACTATAAAGTAATCACCTTTTAAGAATAAGATCATGCTGAATAATTCTATTTATGAGTTTCTTTTAGAATTAAGAGAGAACAATAATCGTGATTGGTTTCACGCCAACAAAGCGAAATACGATCAGGCAAAAAAAGATTTTGAGATTTTTATTGATTTGTGTATTGCTCAGATCAAACAGATTGATCCGGACATTGCCGGATTACATGCGAAGGATTGCATTTTCAGAATTTTTAGAGATGTACGCTTTTCAAATGACAAACGACCATACAAAACCAACTTTGGTGCATTCTTAGCTAAAGGTGGAAGAAAAGGAAGATATGGAGGTTATTACATCCACATTGAACCAGAACAATGTTTTTTAGGTGGTGGTTGTTATATGCCTGCACCTGCTATATTAAAGAAAATAAGAGAAGAAATATTTCATAATCCGGAAAGATTCAAGGCCATTATTGAAGATGCCAACTTTAAAAGGAATTATCCCGAACTATATGGAGATAAGTTAAAAACAGCACCCCGTGGATATCCAAAAGATTTTAAGGATATTGATTTGTTGAATTACAAAAACTATGCTGTTGGAAAAAGTATACCAGATGCAATTATTCAGTCGCAAGCATTTCAGAAAGAAATGGAGCAGTCATTTAAAGCGCTATATCCCTTAAATAGATTTTTGAATGAGATTATATTGGATATTGAGGAGTAAGTATATATTATCACAATTGAATCCTTAAAACTCATTTTGTTGCATTGCTTGTTTTATAAGTTAGGATCAAATAGCATCCTAAATAATAAATGTGACACTAGATAAGCTACCAGTAAAGTTTGGGACTTTATTTATAGGAAGGGATTATTTTTTATTTACTAGATAATTAATCGCACTACACTTCAACAACATTAAGGCAACCTGGAACCCACACGATGAAGAAGCCGTTAAAAACAGCAAGCTATTTGATCGGAGGGAATTTTTGTCGCTTAGGATTCAAATCGCGTGTGGGTAAGCGAGTGCTGCAGTAGGCGAACTCTTTGAATACTTTCTCGACTGCAGGAAAAGTAGGAGTCTAAACGGATTGAGTGAAAGTAATTAGGACATAATTGATTACAAATCAACATTACCCAACTAAATTAGCGCTTCGCCCAAACCCGCCTTCATTTTTTAGCTTCATCCAAAAAACAGAAACAAAAAAGATATAAGCTGCTTTTTAAATACCTTTCTTTTTGCAATAAGAGATATAAACAAAGACGTTTAGAACAGTAATGATTTGAGATATAATTTGAAATATTGCTAACATTTATGGAAGAAAACCGTTAACCATATGGAAACGGTATTTTTTTTACCCACAGGAATAATTCCTTAACAAAGTATAACATCTTTTAAAACTTTTCTATTGTTCCCTATAAGGATACTTGCTTACTTAGCAATGCAATAAAATGAAGATGCAGCAAAAAATAGATTATCAGGCAGAGGTTGAAAAATATGTCCGCAAATTGTTGGAAAAACTACCAGCGGAACTTTGTTATCACAATACAAAGCACACCTTTGAAGTAGTTGAAGCAAGCAGAAATCTCTCGCTGAAATCAGGATTATCTGATGAACATACTGAAATTGTAGTTATCGCCGCATGGTTCCATGACAGTGGTCATACCATCACTTATTTCGGACATGAAGAAGCCGGAATAGAAATCGCCAAAAATTTCTTAAATAAAATAGAATATCCCAAAGATCGTACACAAGAAGTCCTGCGTTGTATAGCTTGCACTAAATACCCTCCTAATCCGAAAAATGAAATGCAAAAAGTACTCTGCGATGCCGATATGTTCCATCTCACTTTTGACGATTACGAATACCGAAGTATGCAACTTAAGAAAGAAATAGAGATTGTTACTTGCAATAAAATACCATTTCAGTACTGGTGCGACACTAATTTAGCGTTTCTACAGGATCATTGCTACTTCACCAACTACGGAAAGAAAATATTGACTTTTCTTAAGGAAACGAATCTTAAAAAGTTTTTGCATGATTACTGTAATCATTAGCAAATGGTTCTTAATTCTTTGCTTACAAATCTGATCTCCTCGAAAAAACATCTTAAATAAATTCGATGTGAATATAACTCTATTCTGGTAAATCGTAGGTAAAACCTGATTTAATGAGCCAGCCGACGTATTACTTTAATGAGCCATGAATAACAGATTAAAAATCGAAAGATGCTCTTTAGGCATAAAGTTTGCCAAATAAATAAAATCAGCCTAATAAAAGCGATACGAAACACTTTAATTAGGCTGATTAATATTCTCAAAGCTGGAAACAAGCTCTTTACAAGCATCTATTCCAAAGCTGCAGTATATTCAAAATTAATACTCAGGAAGTAAGAAAGAAACACGAACTCCGCCGTCCTCTATATTAGCAACTTCTACATCTGTTTTGTGAAGATCCATTACTAATTTAACGATTGCTAAGCCAGGAGTGAATCGTTTAAAATCAGCTTTTCTATCCTTCTTTTTCAGTTCATAAAAACGAAAGGTATAATCTATCTCAGTTGGTGCGAAATGAGTACCCAAATCCCTAACAAAAATATTTACTTTTTGCCCCTGTAATTCTGCTCCAATGGTTACCTCTGTTTTTGGAGGAGCGTTGTTAATTGCATTCTCTATTAACTTCTCCAAACTAATTTCCAACAATTTTTCATCAGCAAGTACGATATAGCTACGGGGAATATTCATTTTCACTTTCACCTTACGTTGATTGCTTAATGCTTTTAACTTATCAGCACTTGCTTTTACAACTTCATGTACCGGAATTCCCAATATATTCATTTCGTACCGAGAGAATCGCAATGCAGAAAGCAATAAGGCCATATCCGAAAAGCCTATCAATTTTTCACAAGCCTGACGAATAAATCGCACATATTTCAGATTGGTTTTATTTTTAATGGCATATTCCAACATCTCTACAAAACCAACAATCCCATTCAATGGTTCTCTTAATTCGGTGGACATGAGAGAAAGAAAATCATTCTTGGCCTCTTCCAGACTAGCAAGATGCTTATTGGCCCGAGTCAGATCTTGATTCATTTCCTGCAATTCGAGGGTTCGTGCTGCTACCTTTTCCTCCAAATCCATATTTATGAACTTCAATTCCTCATTTTTATGCTTCAATTCCAAATGGGTTTTCACCCTGGCTATCAGCTCCTGTGAATTGAAAGGCTTAGTCACGTAATCCTGAGCCCCAGTCTCAAATCCTTTAATAATTGCTTCCTCGTCTACCTTTGCAGTCAAAAATATAATTGGAATATCCTTGGTTTTGTTTTTTGATTTTAAAAACTGACAGACCTCATAACCATCCATTTCCGGCATCATGACATCTAATAATATCAGATCAAAACTATCCGAAATACATAAGCTTATAGCATCTTTACCATTTAAAGCATAGGTGATTTCGAAAGATTCATGAGAAAGAATAGACTGTAAAACTTTAATATTATCAGGAATATCATCCACAACAAGGATCTGATGCTTCTTCATTTTTTATTATTTATAGGGAGAAATATGAATTGTTTCAAAACTGTATGCAAGGCCTCAAATCGATTCCTAAAATTTACAATCCCTAAATATAAGAGATAAATCTCAACTAGCGTAGGCTCAATCGCAAAAAGTCACAACTAATCCATCGTTAATAGAGTAATTTAGACTATTTATGAACAGGAATTCTAACTATAGCATAACTCATCGCGATAAAAACACTACTGCTAATCCATCTCTGGTGCAAAGGTTTTCATTCTTCCTAATACTATTTATTTCCATGTACAACTATAATATTAGTATTAATGATGATTTTTATTAGATTAAAATTTAAAGTTGGCAGCTTTGACACTTTGCAATCTGAATATTTCATCGTAATTTTACAATTCATTATTACACTACTATTACAAAAACAATTAACATGGAATTGGAAAACTTACCACAAGAGATTGCTGATGCAATCAAAAAAGGTGTTGAAACCAATCAATTGATTCAAATGGCGAACAAGCTATTGGAGAATGGAGATCAGGAAAATGCTGCTAAAGTTTTGGATTACTGCATTTAAATCCTCCCAATTGACAAAAGCCCTGGAAATTAGTTTTCCAGGGTTTTGTTGTTTTAATGATTACAGGAATTATAACTAAAATCGCGAAGGTGTGTTCATCCCCTATTCCGTCGCGAAAAATCCTATTACTTCTAATGAATAGAAGCTCGCGCGACGGTTTACATTTGATTACCTATCCCGGGATGGCATTCGCTTATCGCTTCTTTATCCCGGGCTATGGGATTAGAGCCTTTCAGGCTCAGCCAGACGCTAAGCTAATTACAATTGTTATTTAGCAGTATTCGTTGGACATACTATAATACCCAATAATGGCTGTCAGTGTGAAGGAACGATAGTGACTGCGACAATCTGTTACTAATTGCACTTTCTTTTTGACTTGGCAGTATTCCTATGGATCACCATGAGTCCATTCCTCAAAATCAACTGTCCACACATGCTTTTCTTATCCTAAAACCAGCAGAATGCTGATTGGCAGAAATGCGGTGGCCGGAAAAAAATGCGGGCCAGCAGTAGGGTGAATGGATATTTAGATTTTTCCGCTAACCGGAAAAGTCGTTAAGAATATC